>Ga0181463_1000077_pt2 | contig 18312 bp, 20 predicted proteins | sample InSIn1gowninarea_FD_119071 | JGI IMG/M metagenome (GOLD analysis project Ga0181463, IMG submission 119071) | Clean room microbial communities from NASA Spacecraft Assembly Facility at Jet Propulsion Laboratory, Pasadena, California, USA -... ... | reverse complement strand
ACAAAATAAGCAATACCAATAATAACAAGCAACGTAACAGTACTAAAAACAACATCTCTCCAAGCAGCGTCAGGAAAGAAAGGAACGCCTTTTGTTTTCAGCATGTTTTTATACCAACTTCTGTAAGTTTTTGGATCAACAATTTGCCCTGGCTTTGGAGGCTCTGATATTCCGTTTCTTAAAACGAGATACAGGTGAAACGAAACAAATAATATAATTAACCCTGGAAACAAAAACACATGGTAAGCAAAAAAACGGCTAAGACTTTGGCCGCCTAAAGTATCTCCGCCAATCAGTAATCGTGCAATGTATTTTCCAATTAATGGTATGCGACCAAGTTGTTCTGCCGCTACAACTGCCGACCAAACACCGTTAGAGTCCCACCGTAATAATTGGCCTGTAAAACCCATGCTTACTGTTAGTATCAGCAGAAACACACCGCTTATCCAGTTCATCTCTCGTGGGTACTTGTAGGCCGCGGTTATGTAAACCCTTAGCATGTGCGCACCCACCATAACGATCATTCCTGATGCACCAAAATAATGTAGACCGCGTAACCATTTACCCATTACCGCTTCATTAGTAATAAACTGTAAGGATGCAAAAGCCTTATCTGACGATGGCTGATATAACAATGCCAAGCCAACACCTGTAACTACCTGTAGTACCAGGCAAAATAAAGTGGCGCTACCAAATACATAGCTCCACTTTGCACCGGGAGGAACGGGATGTTGCAACATAGGTTTAACAAGCTCAGTTAAGCCCGTACGATCATCTATCCAACCCCATATCTTTTTCAGCCGCTTCTTCATTTATGCAGTGATGTTTGTGATGGGCACAGGAGCTGTTTTAATTTCAACAACGTCTTTGTTTAGTCTTATCTGGTATCGCACAAGCTCTTTAGGTGGCGGTCCTCCGGCTACCGTACCGTCTTTGTAGTATACACCTCCATGACATGGACACATAAATAATTCTGCTTTCTCTTCCCATCTTACAGGGCAGCCGAGATGTGTGCAGTTTGCAGAAAATGCTATAAAATTCTGATCGGTTTCGCGGCGAACCCATGCGGCAGATTTAGCAGTTGTTCCTGCCCACGGCAAAGGATCTGCATTAATGAATGTGACGAGTTTAGTTGCGCCTAACGGGAAGTCTGCAGTGCTGCCAACCCTTCTCCATTCCTGTTTACTACGTTGCAGTAATGGACCAAGCAATGCGCTAAACACGGGTATAGCAGCAATAGCGGCAGGCAATGCACCAAGCCCTAACGTTAGCTTCGTTAAGAATTTTCTGCGGCTTTCATCCTTCGGTTCGTTCATAAATCATTTCTTTTATCCATCTCCATAATGCAATAAAAAATCCTATAACACCTGCTACCGTAATAATCCAATAACTAATCAGTCCCCATCCCATAAACAACAGAGATACCGCTAGTAAAAAAGGGGTATATGTCGGCTTAGGAATTTGTTCAGGTCGCGCTTTTGATGTTTCAGATTTTTGCTCTTCCATTATTAATAATGTTGGTGTTGAATAAGTATACGAACATTTAAAATGATATCACATATCAACCAGCAGGCTTTGCTATCACATCCTTTTCATTAAACCATGCAATCAATAAATACAACGCATAAACAACATACAATAAACAACAAGGTACCCACATAATAAGACCTGCTATTTGTTGATCCATTGCCTGGTTTATTTGCCACTGATTAAGTATAAGCTCGTTGAAATGATAGGGATCAACCGGTGATAAAAAATGCCTGAACATACCAGCCGGAGCAAAAGTTATCAGCAAGCCAAGTATGGAACAACCAATGCAAGCTGTAAACAAATAAACAACACCTTGTAAGGCTGGTAGGCGATACTTTTTTACAGGCGAAACAAGGCTCCAACTAAACAACATACCCGCAATAATTAAACTCATACTTTCAACAGAAGTTATAATTAGGCTGATAGTTGGAAAGGTATGTTCTACATTCATTGCATAATTAAAAACAACAGGCAGATGCCACAACCACATAATGCCAACACCCGTAAACCAACCTATGATAGGTCTTTTATAAAGCATACGTGATAAGCTCGTAATGAAAGGATTTCCAACTTCATCCTTCGTTAGGCTAATTACTAATAGCGGCCCAACAATTAGCAACAAAACAACATGCACAATCATGTGTGCAGAAAACAAATACTCGCTTGATAAAAGATGTAGCGGCGAAAAGAAACAAATAACCAGCAGCGCAAGCGATGCAAGAAATGGTTTTAGCCATTTGCCGCCAGAGAAATGATGGTATTTAAAATAAATAAAACACAAGAGTGACAAGGCGGCAAATGCACTCCAGTTCATGTTCCAATATGTGTAAATACTTTTCATTAGAGGTATGGTATTACATATATTAACGTGAATACAACCAGCCAAACAGCATCAACAAAATGCCAATAAATTCCTATAGTGCTTAACAGTGTTGTCTTCCTCTCGAAAAAGTTTTGCAGTGTAAGAATGAAAAGAATAATCAACATTACTACACCAATGATTACATGCAATGCATGAAAACCGGTCAACGTAAAAAAGTTTGAACCAAAAACACTGCTGCTAAGTGTTACCTCCTTATTAAGCAAACTATAATACTCGTGGCCTTGGCCAAATAAAAACACAACAGCTAATACAATTGTTGCAAACAACCATATCTGCAGTTTCTTTTGTTCGCCTTTACGATAGTTTCGTTCCGCCATCCAAAAAGTAAAACTACTTGCAACAAGTAATACAGTAAATGCACCCGTTACTTTTACATTGAGTAACGATTTAGACGACATAGGAAGATGACCGCTTCTCCAGAACATTACATAACCCAGCATCAGCGATATAAAAAATATCGTTTCAGAGCCGATTACTAACAGCATCATCAGGTTATATTCTTTTTTAATCATCGTTTTTCCAGTCTGCTTTTTCAGGATATTTTTCATCCCAGAACGGTCGCCTGCTTTTTACTTCGGGCACCTCATCAAAATTTTTCATTCCCGGTAGAGCCCACGAATACCACTCAAGTGTAAACGCATCCCATGGATCGTTCGAGGCTGTCTTACCATGCCTGATCGTTTTATACATGTTATAAAACAACACCAACATTGCAAGCCCCATCATGTAAGCACCTGCAGTTGATATAAGATTATACAATGTAAAATGAGGAAGATCAGGATAAGTATACACCCTTCTCGGCATTCCTAAAAGGCCTAAAAAATGTTGAATAAAAAATGTAAGGTTAAAGCCAACTACCATTAACCAAAAGAAGATCTTACCAAGCTTTTCATCAAGCATCTTTCCACTCATTTTTGGGAACCAATAGAACAACCCGCAGAAAACCCCAAACAACGATCCGCCAATAAAAACATAATGCAAGTGAGCAACTACATAATAAGTGTCGGTTACCTGCCAATCGATTGGAATAATAGAGAAGGCTATGCCGCTTAAACCGCCAATTGTAAACTCAATTAAGAAGGCAATTGCAAACAACATAGAAACCGTTAAGCGAATTGATCCGCCATACATCGTACCGATCCAGTTGAAAATTTTTATACCTGTTGGCACACCTATTAGCATGCTGCTTGCACCAAAAAATGCATTGACCGTATTACCTAAACCAGTAGCAAACATGTGGTGTACCCAAACACCAAACGATAGCAAACCTATACCAACTGTAGAGCCTGCAACAAAGGCATATCCAAAAATTTTCTTCCTGCTAAAAACCTGGAACACCTCCGAGTAAATGCCGAAGGATGGCAGGATAAGTATATATACCTCGGGGTGACCAAAGAGCCAAAAAAGATGTTGCCATAAAAGTGCATCTCCACCGCTTGCGGTATTAAAAAAGTGAGCATCAAGTTGTCTATCTAGCAACAACATGCTTAATGCAGCATTTAAAGAAGGCAACGCTGCGATGATTAAAAATGAATTGACAAGAGCCATCCATACAAACAATGGAAGTTGCTTTAAAGTCATACCTTTTGTGCGGTAGCGAAGGATGGTTACGATCAGGTTTATTCCTGTAGTAACAGATCCTGTTCCTGCAAGTAGTAAGCCCATGCAGTAGTAATCAATGCCTGGGCTATCGGAGTAATTATATTCATTCAACGGCGCGTAGTTGAACCATCCGGCATCAGGTGCACCGCCCGCAGCAAAACTAAAATACAGCAGGAAGCCACCAAACAAAGTGATCCAAAAACTAAAAGCATTCATGCGTGGAAAAGCCATATCATTGGCACCGATCATCATTGGTATAAAATAAACCTGGAAGCCAAGCAATGCAGGAACCATTACAAAAAATATCATGGTTACGCCGTGCATCGTAAATATCTGGTTGTACACCTCAGGACCTAAGAAATGATTGTTGGCAACAGCTAACTGGGTACGCATAAGTATAGCAAACAAACCAGCGACAATAAAAAACAACAGCGCCGTACATAGATACATAATACCTATTTCTTTATGGTCAACTGTAGTAATCCATCGCAACATGCGGTAGTCACGATAACTTGCTCTTCTATGCTCTTCTATGTTTACTGTACTTTCCATTTACTTCAATGATGCCAGGTATGTTGTTAAGGCATCAAGGGATTGTTTATCGAACGTGAACTTGGGCATCTTAGCTCCGGGCTTTATTTCCTGTGGATCTTCAATCCATCTTCTTAAATTTTCTTTGTTGTTTGCAAGCATTCCCGTTAATAAGGTTTGCCTGCTTGCGAGATGAGTGAGATCTGGCGCGGCTCTTCCGTTTGCAGCAGTGCCACTTATGTTATGGCAATTACCGCATGTTTTTTCCTGGAATACTTTTTCACCGCTCAACGCCAAAGCATCATTTATACCAGTAGTTTTTGGTGCATGTTGTTGCAGCCAGTTATTGTAGTCTGCTTCGTTTTGGGCAATCACAATTATTTGCATGTGCGCATGCTGTGCTCCGCAGAACTCGCTGCATGCTCCATGGTAAACTCCAGGCTTTTTTATGTTCAGCCATAAATAATTTTCCCTACCCGAAACAAGATCCATCTTGTTACCGAAAGAAGGAACCCACCAATCATGTATTACATCAGCTGATAAAAGTTTCAGTAAAATTGGTCTGCCTGCAGGCAGATGAATTTCATTAGCCGTTGTTACTTTTTGAGCGGGATAATTTGCTTCCCACCAAAACTGGTGACCAGTAATAACCACATCAGGATTTTTTCCTTCGGCAGAAGGCAAAATACGATTCATAGTTTTCAGCGTCATAATAAAGAATACAATTATCAAAGCTAAAGGCACACCAAGCATCGGTATCTCCCATTTTGCAGGGAGCATCTTTGGCTTAAACTCCTGCCCTTCTTTATGTTTGAATTTATATAAAACGAAAAAAGTACAAACGGTAACTACAAGTAGAATAAAAGCTGCCGCACAATAAAAGTAAATATGGAGCCTGTTTATTTCTTCTGCCTCTGTTGAATAAGAATCTAAAACTGCTTGAAGTAAATAGAAGCGAACATTTAAGAAATATAGTTCGGGCAACAGCGGCATACTTGTTTGTTGGGAAAACGCGAATAATAACTGCGTCTGCATAACGTATTCAAAAATCATGCATACACATGCAAGTTCGAAAACAAGTAGAAATTATTGGAATGTTATGGATTAGAATTGAATTAGAATGTATTTATAGAGCAATGTTAGTAGGTGAGGTAACAATGTTTTGAAAGTGAAATGTTGAAATAATATCTCCTTCATAGCTACTCATTTATTTCTAATGCAATTCTAATCGATCGCTCGTTTATTAGCGGCACAACAAATTTAAATTTGCATGGCAAGCCTAATCATCCCAGCTCTAAAAAATAATCCCCTAAATATAACTGCTCATTACTTGTCATGGCTCAACGGTTGTGAGGTAATGTGTACATCTACAGTTGATCGACCAATATCTAGTTTAACAATAAAAGACTCGTTTATGTCAAAAACATTTAAAGACAAAGTAGTAGTAATTACAGGGGCAAGCGGAGGCGTAGGCAGGGCTACAGCGTGGGAGTTTGCCAAACAAGGTGCAAAAGTTGTTTTGCTTGCACGTGGCAAAGAACAACTGGAGGGAACCAAAAGAGAAGTTGAAAACCTGGGAGGTCAGGCCCTTACGATACAAACAGACGTAGCCGATCATAACCAGGTAGAAGCGGCTGCCGAGCAAGCTGAAAAAGAATTTGGGCCTATAGACGTGTGGGTTAACAATGCTATGAACAGTGTGTTTGCCCCTTTTAAAGATATAAAGCCTGAAGAGTTTAAACGTGTTACAGAAGTAACTTATTTAGGGCAGGTGTATGGCGCAATGTCTGCATTAAAGAGAATGCTACCGCGAGATAAAGGCTCTATTGTAATGGTGGGTTCTGCGTTAGCATTCAGAGGTATTCCTTTGCAATCTGCCTACTGCGGTTCAAAGCACGGCATACAAGGCTTATGCGATAGTTTACGAACAGAGCTTATGCATGATAAGAGCAAAGTAAAATTATGCATGGTTCAATTGCCTGCAATGAATACAACACAATTTGGCTGGGTGTTGAACAAGCTGCCTAACAAGCCACGGCCAATGGGCAAAGTATATCAGCCAGAGGTTGCTGCAAGAGCTATTGTTTTTGCGGCTTCGCATAATCGCAGAACTGTTTGGGTGGGCTACCCAACTTACGAAGCAATCATTGGCAATAAAATTGCACCGTGGTATGCTGATAGGGTTTTGGCCCGAACCGGTTTTGATGGGCAACAAACAGATGAGCCGGTTGACCCAAACCGAAAGAACAATGTGTGGGAACCAGTTGATGAAGACAGGGGTGCTCATGGTGATTTTAAAAACATAACTCACAATAAAAGTTATACGCTTTGGGCTGGTATGAACAGGAATATAATAAGGGCAGTTGCAGGTGTGGCATTGGGAGCTCTTATCGTAGCACTAACAGGTAAAAATAAATCAATGCATTTGCAATAAGTATGACACATAAGATGGTTAACAACAGATACGAGCCTATAGAAAATTATGGCATCATTGGTAATTTGCACACCGTTGCTTTAGTTTCAAGAAATGGCTCTATCGACTTTATGTCCTTTCCGCGTTTTGATTCTCCTACCCTGTTTTGTAAAATTCTTGATGCTGATAAAGGAGGCAGCTTTGTTATTGAGCCGCAAATGAAAGACATCATAACCAAGCAACTTTACCTACCGGATACCAATGTTTTAGTCACGAGATTTTTAGCTGACGAAGGCATAGCTGAGATAACCGATTATATGCCTATAACTAGCGAGGAAAGCAACTGTGCAATTGTTAGAAAGGTAAAAACAATTCGCGGCAACATCTCTTATAAAATGAGATGCTCGCCGCGGTTTAATTATGCCGATGGCAAGCACGATATTAAAAAAGAGGACGACTGTTTTATCTTCAGGCCCGAACATAACTTTCAACCTGCTGTACGGCTACTAAGCGAAGTGGACGTAACCAGAGATGGCGACGACCTTGTTGCAAACTTCAAGCTATCTGAAGGAACCACTACATGTTTCTTAATTGAGTCGGATAAGAACAAAAATCAACGTGAGAGTTCCATCCGAGAGTTTGTTCATCGCACCTACCAGCAAACTATCAACTATTGGCAAAACTGGATTGCAAAATCTACTTATAAAGGATCGTGGCAAGAGATAGTTAATCGTTCGGCACTTACGCTAAAACTTCTATTCTCGGTAACCTATGGCTCAATAGTAGCGGCCGCAACATTTGGCTTGCCTGAAAGTATTGGCTATGGTCGCAACTGGGACTATCGTTTTACATGGATACGCGATGCGGCATTTTCTATGCACGCCTTTCTTCAGTTAGGTTTTATGGAAGAAGCACAGGCTTTTTTAGGATGGATAAGAAAACAAAGTACCGATAAAGAACTTCAGTTAATGTTTGCTATTGATGGTAACACACACCTTGATGAAAAGGAACTTCGTTACCTGGAGGGCTACAGAAATTCGAAGCCTGTAAGAATTGGTAACGGCGCATCTAAGCAAACACAAATGGATATATACGGAGAGCTAATGGAGACGGTATATATCTATGCAATGCACGGCGGCGATTTAAGCTACGACTACTGGAAAATTATTGTTGAATACATCGAGCTTGTTATAAATAACTGGCACCAGCCCGATCATAGTATATGGGAAGTAAGAGGAGAAAAAAGAGAGTTTCTCTTCTCGCGCATGATGTGTTGGGTAGCCCTTGATCGTGCTATAAAAATTGCTGAGCACTTTTCGTTTCCCTACGATATTTTAAAGTGGCACATGGTGCGCGACGAAATTTATAAAGATGTTTACGACAACTTTTGGAACGAGCAACGACAGGCTTTTGTACAGTATAAAGGCGGAGACACTCTGGATGCAAGCGCCTTGCTAATGCCAATACTAAATGTAGTCTCACCCTTTAGCTATCGCTGGAAAAAAACGATGGAAGCCATAGATAAAGAGTTGCGCTCAGACGTTTTAATTTATCGCTATCGCGAACAAACGGAAGAAATTGATGGACTAAAAGGCAAAGAAGGAACTTTTACCATGTGCTCGTTTTGGCATGTAGAATGCCTTGCTCTTGCAGGCCAACGCGAAAAAGCCCGTGAACACTTTGAAAAAATGTTAGGCTATGCAAATCACCTCGGGCTATTTTCAGAGCAATTAGGAATGAAGGGAGAGCACTTAGGAAACTTTCCGCAGGCATTTACACACCTTGCATTAATAAGCGCTGCCATTGAGTTAGATAACAACAAAAAAACTTATGGTGTTTCCCAAATACAAGACAATAAACATAGGATGAAATAATAATAGGAGGATGTTTGTTAAGATGCTTATTAAACGAGTATAGGTAACAACCCTCAATCTTGTTATGATGGCTTCTATCAAAATATCTTTCATCATTTATATTTCATAGTATCTTCCCTTTATAAACAAAGCTTACCATGAAATATAAACTGCTACTTACAACCAGTTTGGTCTTCTTATTTTTTCTGTTCTGTTTTCTTGCACCTGCACAGGTTATTGAAACAAATGCTAAGCAAGTCGCTTCGGTTGACTACAAAAGATTGTCTGTAATTGATGATGTTGTTAATGATTATATTAATAAAAACTGGCTAACTGGTGCTGTAACAATTGTTGTAAAGGATAACCAGCTTGTACAGTATAAAGGTTACGGCTATGCTGATGTAGAAACGAAAAAGCCTATGCAAAAAGATGAAATCTTTCGCATTATGAGCCAAACGAAAGCAATAACAAGCGTAGGCATTATGATATTGTATGAACAAGGAAAACTTTTGCTTGACGAGCCTATTGCAGACTTCATTCCCGAGTTTAGGAATCCTGTTGTTTTAGATAGGTATAATGCAGCTGACACTACATACACTACTGTTCCTGCAAAGAGAAATATTACATTTCGTGATTTGCTTACGCACACTTCAGGTATTGGTTATGCTGACATAGGCACACCTACTGCCAATGCCATTTATGCAAAAGCTCACATCCCGTCGGGCCTCGGTTACTTTAATGCCAACCTTGTTGAAAGAATGAAAGCACTGGCTAAACTTCCCCTAATGTTTCAACCGGGCGAGAAATGGCAGTATGGTTTAAACAGCGATTTACTTGGAGCCCTGATAGAAGTAATTAGCGGAACATCACTCGATATTTTTTTACACGATCATATCTTTCAACGGCTCGGTATGAAGGATACTTATTTCAACTTGCCTTCGTCAAAAGCAAGTCGTCTTGCATCTGTTTATACAGAGGACTCTCTACATAAGATTATTAAGTGGAGTCACACATTTCGTCATATCGATCCTGATTATCCTCTTATGAATAAACAATACTTTTCAGGAGGTGCAGGCTTAAGTTCAACCGCTTACGATTATGCTATATTCATGCAGATGTTGTTGAATAAGGGATTGTACAACGGCTACCGAATTCTATCTCCCCGCTCGGTTGAACTGATGACCAGCAATCAGCTTGATTTTACCTATAATGCGGTTGATAATTTTGGGCTTGGCTTTGCCTTAACTTCTGCAAAGTCTGCTTTAAAAAATGCGCGTAGCGAAGGCTCGTTTGGTTGGGGTGGTTACTATGGCACTACCTACTGGGCCGATCCAAAAAGAAACCTTGTTGTTCTTATTATGATACAACATACTCCTAATAGTCACGGCGATCTTGCAGCTAAAGTTGAAGACATCATTTATGCAAGCCTCACTAAATAAACAGTCTAATAAAAACCGCAAAACATACAAACTGCCCTGATAAAACACACCAAATACGATTACTCTTGCCTGGGAGAAAAAGTGTCACTTCTGTTAATCACTAATCATCTTCCATTTAAAACAAAGGCTAGCTCAATCAAGAGCTAGCCTTTGTTTTTAGTATTGCAATAGCAGCAAAGTCAAGATTCTAAAATGAATTAAGGATGACGAAAAATCTGTTTACCCTTAGCAGCATAACGTCAAAATTAACAGCTCACAAAACACCTTAAAAAATTTATCAGTGAGTAAAAACTTTTGCTTTACTTTGTATTTCAAAGTACTTTTAACCATTGTTCTTGTGGTACGATAAGGATGGATTTTAATACTTAGAGAGCGAGAGGCAACACAAAGTTTAAACAACAAACATTTATAATTATGCAGAATGAAACATTTACGATTATGCAAAACAAAAGACTTATGGCAATCCTGCTGGGCGTAGCACTTCTATTGCTAGTTCCGTTAATTGCAATGCAGTTTACGAATGAAGTAAATTGGACTACAGGCGATTTTATTGTCGCTTCTATCCTGCTTATGGGTACCGGTCTTACCTGTGAGCTTGTATTAAGAAAGGTTAAAAGATTGAAGCATCGGCTGCTGATTTGTGGGGCTATCTTGTTAGCACTATTCCTCGTTTGGGCCGAGCTAGCTGTAGGCATCTTCGGTACGCCTTTCGCGGGAAGCTAAAAGTCGAGGAAAGTCAAAGAGGAAATGTTGTCAGGGCTGGTAGAATCGAGCCTGCGCTCTAAGCGTTGCGGATGGATAGTTTATATTTTTCGAGCGAACACTAAATTTTCTACTAGTCAATAATTTGACGGGATAAGGTTGGTTTAAATTGAAAAGGCTTCAGTAAAAAATTACTAACGGTGATCATTTAACCGAAGCCTTTTCACTTTAGAAGAAGCTCGAACAGCGACTTAATGTTTGGTAAAGGTTATAAAATAGGTTGCCGGGTTACCGTTAACTGTACCAGCAATACTTAGCACCAAAGACTGTCCATCAAAGTTTTCAAGTTGATACGTTGTAGTGTTTTGTTGCGCTTTAATGGCAAAAGACTTGTTGTTCAAACTCCACGTTCCACTATAGTCACCATCCTGGCAAACGTTGTTAGCAACACCACCAAACAAAAAGCTTCCATCTTCCTGAAAGCCCCACGTATCGTTTTGCTGGCAGGTAGTAAGTTGGTTATAAACGTCTACCTGTTGAGAACTGCTTGTTTTAGCTTTTAAAGCAGTAATTGTATAAACGCCGGCAATGTTTTTTGGTGTTGCCTCAGGAGCCGAACTATCCTTTTTACATGCAGTAACCAACAGCATGACGAAGCTTAAGACGTAGAAAATTTTTTTCATGATTAAAGATTTTGATGCAAGAAAGAAAGGTTCTATCTATGCTCATAGTGTAGGTGTTTTAAAGCTGCAGTAAAGCTGAATGAACTGTTGATTTAAAGGCTTTGTGGCAAAGTTTGATGTACCGACAGTTGCACATTAAAAACGTTTTTTGATAGAAGTGATAACCTGTTAAATTGAAAGCACCTTTGCACACGCAGCAAAATGATTAGTGGAAAGTTTAAACTACAGGGGAAAATAAGTACCAGTGTTTGTGGTATGGAAATTTGTGCTAGTCATGTAAAAAATTATTACTATGGCAAACTCAAAAAAAGCTGCAGGAAAAAATGCTGGAGCAGGTGCAGCAAACTCGTTATTAAAAGAGTTTTTTGTAGATGAACTTAAAGACATCTATTACGCAGAAAAGCAAATAGCCAAAACATTACCCAAGATGAAAAAGGCAGCAACATCAGAAGAATTAAAAAAAGCCTTTGAAGAGCATCTTACTATGACCGAGCAACAAGTTGAGCGACTGGAAAAGGTATTTGAACTGCTCGGAGAAAAAGCTAAAGGGAAAACTTGCGAGGCTATAGAAGGAATTATTAAAGAAGGTGAAGGGATTATCGCAGATACGGACTCTAACACAGCAACAAGAGACGTAGGATTGATATTTGCCGGGCAAAAGGTAGAACATTACGAAATTGCTACGTATGGAGGTTTAGCTCAACTGGCGGAAACATTAGGACTTTCTGAAGTTGAACAACTACTATACACAACTTTAGAAGAAGAAAAACAAACTGACCAGTTACTTACAAAGATCGCAGAAAATCATGTGAACTACGACGCGTCAGAGGAGAAAGCATAATAAGATTTCATTCTTAAAAAAGAAGATGCTGCCGCTGGTTGACAGCATCTTCTTTCTGACAATGATTTAAATTCTTTCGCACTTAATGAATGTATTCCTCTATGTGCTTACATACACACATAGCCATGCTCCGCTTTAAGAAAAAACAGAGAAATTCTATATACCAGGAACAACTATCATTTTTGTAGTTGCTGCGCGTTGGCGTATCAATTTTGCTTCTGTGTACATCGGCGAAGCCCACCATTCGTTGGCTCGCTCAACCGTTGGAAACTCTAACACAACTATTCGTTCAGGTTGCCACTCTCCTTCTAATGTTTGGGCTTGCCCACCGCGCACAATAAACTTTCCGTCGTAAGCGGCTACTGCTGCAGGCGTTAATTTTTTATAATCTTCGTATGCCGATTGGTCGTGTATTGAAACCTCTACTATTACGTATGCAGCCATTGCAAATATTTTTTTCAAGCTAAAAATAATATCATTTTTTTAGTCATCAATTGTCGTCGTTTAAAAACGCCTCAACAGTTAAATGTTAGGAGTCTTGTGCCAACGCTTATTATAGTGATTAACTAACGAATAATTAGTCTGAACTTTATAGGGATGCAAGTGTTTTAAGAACATGTGCATCATCAACCAGACAAAAAATGAATGAGCAAAACAAACGTTTAGTACTTGCAAATACGGTAACATTGATCCTTATGCTAATTGCAAACTTTGCTGCAAGTTCGGGCATTCTATCAAGCGTAACTGTTGGTGATATAAGCCATAAATACGATACATTATTTGCACCAGCTGGCTATGCATTTATCATTTGGTCCGTAATATTTTTATTAACCATCGGTTTTGTAGTCTATCAATGGAGGCTATTAAAAAATGGCGATGAGAAACATTATATTAATCGAACTGGTTATTGGTTTGCATTAAGTAACATCGCAAATACCCTGTGGTTGTATTGCTGGATAAATGAAATGCTTACACTTTCTGTAATTCTTATTCTTGTGCTGCTGGCAAGTCTTTGTGTACTGACTGTTCGGCTAGGGCTCGAGTTAAATGATGAACCTGTTTTTACAATCCTTTTTGTTTGGTGGCCTATTACTTTTTACTTAGGCTGGATGATGGTTGCAACAATAGCGTGTATTTCAGCTTGGCTGGTTGCTATTGGATGGCGGGGAGGCGCACCAGGAGAAACCATTTGGACGATTATAATGATTGCGGTATCAACAATTATATATTTTTGGCTGGTTATAAAACGAAACTTACGTGAAGCGGCCGCGGTAGGCATTTGGGCTTTTATAGCAATAGCAGTAAGGCAATGGAAACTTCATAGCGATATAGCAACAGTTGCAATAATTGCTGCTTTAATTTTATTAATCGTTACCGGTATTCATGGCTATAAAAACAGGTACTACAGTCCTTTCTCAAAAATTAAGAGAGGCGAATTGAAGTAGTTTCGAGAAATTAATGATGTGTGCTTTATCTTATCAGCACTGTAGTGCCTTTTAAATTAACGATTTGCTTTGTATCCCTGTTAATGTACTTTAAAGTCCAGATGTAAGTAGCTGTTGGTTGAAGTATACCGTTTAGTGCTCCATTCCAGCCTTGTCTCCAGTCAGTAGTTTTGTACATTAATTGTCCCCATCTGTTGTATACTTTAAATTCTAATTGTTCTGCTTTAACTGCATTTAATGGGTGAAATAAATCGTTTAAGCCATCGCCGTTGGGTGTAAACGCTGACGGTACAGCAAGCAGGCAACTCGTAAAAATAGTTACCGTTTTTGAAGCAGTGCTTTGGCATCCATAACTATCAGTAACGGTGTAACGAACTGTGTAGGATGTTTGCCTGGTAGGCCCGGGGTATATGTGTGTGGGAGAAGCGACGCTAGCTGTCCCGCCATCACCAAACGTCCATTGATGGCTTGTGATTTGACCAACTGCATTGCTGGTAAAATTAAGAGGCTCGTTTGGGCAATTATCTTCAAACACTGTAAAGTCAGCTTTTAGATAATTATTTAACTGAACAACCTGGGTGCTTGAATCAGCACAAAATCCATTACTTACAGTAAGCTTAATAACCTTGTCGTTAAACACACTATAAATTGCTACAGGATTTTGCTGAGCGCTTGTAAGATTATTATCCAACTGCCATTGCCATTTATTTACTCCATCAGCTCCCGCGTGTGTAAACTGTACCTGGTCTACAGAGCACCCATATTGGATATTGTAAGTAAAGGATGCATTTACTGTGTCTTTTATTGTAAACGAAACTGTTGCCCCTGCCGGCGTTTCCTGACCACATTCATTTATAATTGTATTGCCGTCTGAGCCTTTTTGTAGGTTTAGCGTAAAGGTGCCAGCCTTTTGAAGAGGCTTTGAGAGCGTTAATATAATTTCGTTTGTTCTTATGCAGTTTGTGGTAACATTTGTGATTGTAACGGGGTAACTGCCTGTTATAAAAAAATCACTTGCATCGCTTGCAATAGTTGAGCATAACACAGGTTTTGATAATACAACTCTAATCTTAGAAGGGGCACATTGCAAAGGCTCAATACTATCAATAGGTGTGGCTGCTTTTGCCTGAACAACAAAATCAAGTGCATCAGTTTCAGGAACACTATTGTCGCAATAATCTAATAAAGTGTTGCCGTCTCCTCCCTTTTTAATATGCAAGGTGTAATTGCCAGGAGCAAGAAACTGAGATAGGTTTAATGCTAACGTATCTGCATCAAACTGGGCTGAACAGTTAATGCCGGTAACACTGTTTATGTTACCAGCCGAAGGCGTAATATAAAATTCGGAACCGTTGGTAGAGATGCTGCTGCATTTAATTTTCTTACTTATTGTTAGGCGTAAAACGTCGCCTCCGCAATTTGCCTGCACAGTTTTTAATCGCGGTTGTGTACTGTCGGTAATTACTGCTGTACCGCCGTTAAAAGATAAACTATAACCGCTTTGTGTACGCGTAAAATGGCTAACGAGCATAAGGTAATTATGACCTACCGTTAACGTTGGCATAGCACTATAAAGAGGTTTACCATAACCTCCACATACTAATGCCTGGGTGCCGCCAGAAGAAGCACCGGTCTTGCCGCTTTCGCCGCTCCAGTTTGAAGAGATGATAAGGCTACCGTTGGTAAAAACATCGTTGGGATCATGCGTGGTAATATCGTAAATCTGCCAGTCGTAGTCGTCGTTTAAATTGTTTGGAGTTATGTCAAACGCAAGCGTGCCGGCTTTAAAGCAAGTGAATTTATACCAGAAAGGATTGATGTCTGTAAGAACATCGCCACAAGCAGGCGTAGGCATTCTTCGTCCGCCACATAAAGGAACCGTGTTTTGTTTAAAAGTGCTTGTACCACAAACCGGAAACGCCGTAGAAGGGTTTTGACCAGGATCTGTACAGGTTTGAGCTGAAAGATTAAGGACAAGAAAAACAATATTTATAGCTAATAAGTAAAGCTTTTTCATGAGCAGTTAAGGGTTGCATATAGACACTGTGACAACATGCATCTATTTTGTTGCAAGGTAAATCAAAATATTTTTGAGCCTTGATGCATTGGTACAAGCGGTAAGTATTATATCTCAAAAAAAAATTGACTACGCTTGCGATTTTGTATCTCTGAAAAGATGAAGGATTTATTTATTGTCAGAATGTCCGAGGTTCTTCTCGGGGCTCACCGCATATCTTATTAATTGCTTCAGCTCTTTAATTTCAGGAAATCGACGTTCTCTTTTTCTATCGAAAATTTCGTTGTCATCTATCCAGATTGTGTATCGGCCGCTTACTTCAGAAGGCTTAAGCATTACTCCGTGCAGATCTCCAATGAATGTTGTAAGAATTTCCTGCGCCATATAGGCTGCCCTAAGCAACCATCCGCATTTTGGACAATACTCAATAACTACTGTCGGCTTCATAATTTAGACAATAAAAAAATGAGCCAGTAGAATGGCTCATTTAAATTCTATTACAAAAAAGTCAGTCTGTTTTATTGCTCTAGTAATCCGTCACTTCTCCATTTAACAAACGTGTTAATGGTATCTGCAGAAAGCTTAGGATGACGCATAGGCATAAATCCTTTCTCACCGGGGTTTTTTGAAATGGCTGCGATTATATCATCTATGTCACTTTTAACGGCAGTGTAGGTATTAAAAGGTTTTTTGTTTCCTTTAGGCGGAATGTGACAAGGAGAACAGCTTGTATTAACTATAGGCTGAATATTGCCGATGTATGTAATCTTTGCAACATCCTGACCACGTTTCGCCTTCTTGCTTGATGAACAGAATTGCATTACAAAAGCAAGAAGAGCCATTAAGGTTAAAGCTACTTTTTTCATTCTTTAAAGCAAATATTTTGGTTAATAATTTAAGAAAGGAAAGATAGGAAGAATTAAATAACAAACCGATTAATTGGTAAACTGATTTTTTAAGGATCTACCAAATGGCGTACAAATTCCAGCAGATATGCATGAGAATAGGTACCACTAGCGAACGTGATTTTAGCAATGCCGCTCCTAAAAATATTCCGTCAACAAAAATAATTGAGATGACAGGTATTGAATAAGTATAATGCAGACTAGCCCAGCCTGCAGCAATAATTATTATAAGTGCCCAGTCGTTTAAAATTTTCAACCTCTTCAGCCTGTTAAAAAGATAGCCGCGAAATATAAGTTCTTCGGCAATGGGGCCAAGTATGCCGACTGCAAGAACTCTTAATATAGAAACATAAACGGGTTGATTTCTCCAGGCTTCAAAATTCCAGGCACCTCTCCAATTCATAAAATAATCTGTAATCAACATCCACGATATGCTTACCGCAAGCCACAGAAACAATTGGCTTAAAGGGGGCATCCTTAACATCAAGTCATCGCGAAGAGACATATGAAACCTCAACTTACTAAGAACAATTACGGCAACTATAGCAAGTACAGGAAAAGCGACTTTTACAAATGGGTTATTTAAATCAATACCAAGTAATACAAATTGATTGATGGAATTTAAGGGAAGCATATAAGAAAGGTTTGGAGTGCTGTCTTAAAGACAACTATTAATTAGTGACTGAAGAATAATGAAAGGTTATTACTGAAGCTCAGCGACAAGTTTCTTTACGTATTCAAGGTGCTTCCCGTACTTCCTTTTAAACACGAGCTTACTTACAAAATATTGAAGTACTATTAAAGCTAAGTAGCTCGCAAAACGGATGACTATTGGCTGCGCCTGCCACTTATGAAATGATGGTTCGAGGTTGAGATACATAAGCACCTCTAATATTACAATCATGGAAAATAACATTATTCTTACACCTTTTACATGCCAGTGTAAACGTGTTTCAAGCGTTTTAACCTGTCCTTCCAGGTTTGATTTTATCATACAATCCATGCATTGCATTTTGCCAAGCAGCCTGTAATTCATATAAAAGGATATGCAAACAAAAGTGCAAAAGGCTATGTAGCACCAAAAGATTGGATCAATAAAAATGTTATGTTTTATGCTTAGGTTATTAATAACTACTGCAACCAGGAATGGTATAATGATAAGTTGCTTTCTAAACCTTCGTTTTAGTTCGGCAACGGGTCCGTAACTTTTATTTTGCATTAGTTCTATTATGTTGGCATTTGCCGGTTTCATTGCGGCTTCAGCCTGTTTCCATGTTTGTTTTAGTTCGTCGAGATCCATGTTAATTATTTTTTGTCAGTTGACGTAGTTTGTCTTTAATCCGATTCATCTTTACGCGAAGCGTTCCCTGGCTTATGCCTAGTATCTCTTCCATTTCTTCGTACGATCTATCCTCCAGGTAAAGCATCACAATAGCTTTTTCAATTTCATTCAGTTTTTCAATTGCAG
>Ga0181463_1000089_pt1 | contig 18319 bp, 16 predicted proteins | sample InSIn1gowninarea_FD_119071 | JGI IMG/M metagenome (GOLD analysis project Ga0181463, IMG submission 119071) | Clean room microbial communities from NASA Spacecraft Assembly Facility at Jet Propulsion Laboratory, Pasadena, California, USA -... ... | reverse complement strand
ACTATATTTGCAGCGTTTTTAAATCCCGCAAAAGTCCGGGTTTTTACATTTAAATCTTGCTAGAATGAAAATCTTAGTTTGCATTAGCAAAACTCCTGATACTACTGCAAAAATAGACTTCAAAAACGGCAATACGCAATTTGATGAAAATGGCGTGCAGTGGATTATCAATCCTTTTGATGAATGGTATGCACTGGTTCGTGCAATTGAACTTAAAGAAAAAGATGCCTCGACTGTGCTGCACCTGGTGACTGTTGGTGGGCCGGATGCTGACCCTGTTATTCGTAAAGCGCTGGCTTTGGGTGGCGATGAAGCGATTCGTATCAACACAACAAATCTTGACGATAGCTACTATGTTGCTTCGCAAATAGCTGAAGTTGCTAAAAGCGGCGGCTATGATTTGATACTGACAGGTAAGGAAACAATTGATTATAATGGTTCGGCTATTGGCGGTATGGTTGCTGAACTGCTTGACATGCCTTTTATATCTCTCGGAACTAAACTGGAACTGAACGGTGATTCTGCTGTTGTAAGCAGGGAGATTGAAGGTGGTGAAGAGGTGAATGAAGTTGCGCTACCGGTGGTGATAAGTGCGGCAAAAGGTATGGCTGAGGCTCGTATTCCTAACATGCGTGGTATAATGGCTGCCCGTACTAAACCATTGAAAGTGGTTGAGCCGGTGGCTGTAGATGCGTTGACTAGTATCAGCAGCTTTGAACTTCCCCCGGCGAAGGCTGGTGTGAAGATGATAAATCCTGAAGATATGGCGGAATTGGTGAGGTTGCTGCATGAGGAGGCGAAGGTGATATAGGCCCCCTTCCCGGCCTTCCCCGCAGGGGAAGGAGTTATGGAGCGAGTGGACCCCCTAGCCCCCTAAAGGGGGGATTATGGAGCGAGTGGTTCGAGTGGTTGGTTTGGGGTGGTTGGATTGGGGTGGAGTTTTTGATTTTTATATTTTACATTTTTAATTCTTAATTCTTATGTCAGTTTTAATATTTGTTGACCAGGCGGATGGACAGGTAAAAAAGACAGCTTACGAGGCGCTTGCTTATGGAGCTAAGGTTGCTGAAATGACTGGTACTACTGCTGAGGCTTTGGTGCTTGGAAAGGTTAGTGATGACCTTGCGGGTTTAGGAAGATTTGGTGTGAAGAAGGTTCATCATGTTGGTAATGATGCATTGAATAATTTTGATGCTCAATTGTATACTAAGGTAATTGCTGAAGCTGTTCAGCAAACCGGTGCGAAGGTGATTGTTTTGTCGCATAATAATTCAGGCAGAGCGATTGCTCCACGTTTGTCAGTTAGGTTGAAAGCTGCTATGGTTCCTGCGGCTTCGGCACTGCCTGATACTTCTAATGGGTTTGTGGTGAAGAAAGTTGCATTTAGCGGAAAGGCTTTTGCCAATGTGTCTTTAAATACAGACATAAAAATTATTTCGCTTAATATGAATGCTTATAAGGCAGTTGCGGGTGAAGGAACTGCCGAAGTAGTGCGACCAGACGTTGCTGCAGAAGCACCTAAAGTAAAAGTTACTGCAACCAATAAAGTGACAGGTGAAATACCATTAACCGAAGCAACTCGTGTAGTAAGCGGAGGACGTGGACTAAAGGGTCCCGAGAACTGGAAAATAGTTGAAGACCTTGCCCACGCATTGGATGCCGCCCTTGCATGCAGTCGCCCTGTCGCCGATGCCAACTGGCGTCCACACCATGAGCACGTTGGTCAGACAGGAATTGCGATAGCGCCGAACTTATATATTGCTGCCGGAATATCCGGGGCCATACAACATCTTGCAGGTGTTAACAGAAGTAAGGTAATTGTGGTAATCAACAAAGATGCAGAAGCTCCTTTTTTTAAAGCAGCAGATTATGGTGTTGTTGGCGATGTCTTTGAGATACTTCCCAACTTCACCGACGAGGTGAATAAGTTAAAAGGAGCTTGACAAGTAATGCCTCGCCCTGGTGATTTACAGTTGAGGACGGTAACGGAGCGTCTGCCGAAGATCGTTTGAGGAAAGCAGATGGTTTGGGTAACAGCTACAAACGAGACTTTCTAAGAACTCTTTTACATTGCGTCCATCTTTGCACTGCTCATATCAACTAAAACACTTTCCTAATTGACATGCCTTTAACAGCCTATGCCGCATGCGCGCGCAGACAATTTCCATTACTTTAGCTTATGAACAGCACCAAAAAATTACTTTTCCTTTTCTTTTTATTCAGCACTATCAGTTCATTTAGCCAGAGTAACTATTGGCAGCAATACCTGCACTACAATATTGACGCTGAATTAAATGATAAAGAAAAAACGGTTACAGGGTCAGAAACAATCGTTTATAAAAACAATTCGCCAGAAACACTACAATACATTTGGTTCCACATCTATCCCAATGCTTATAAAGAATCATCAACTGCCCTTTTTCAGCAAATAAGAAATGATCCGCAAAGAAAGGACAAGCTAAAAGACCCAACTCATGGTTATATAACCAACCTTGCTTTTACCGTCAACGGTGCAAAAGCTTCAACAGAACCCCATCCAAATGCTCAATACATTGACATTATAAAGCTGGTATTGCCACAAGCTTTAAAGCCAGGCGATTCTGCAACTATCGCCACTCCATTTAAAGTACGCCTTCCCTCCTATTTTTCCAGGTCCGGATTTGCAGACGGCGAGTTTATGGTATGTCAATGGTATCCTAAGCCTGCAGTGTTTGACAAAGATGGCTGGCACGAAATGCCATATCTTGATATGGGTGAGTTCTATAGCGAGTATGCTTCGTACAACGTAAATATTACCGTTCCTTCGCAATATGTGGTAAGTGGTACAGGCGTATTGCAAACTGCTTCTGAAATTGCAGCTTACAAAAAGATTGGAAGCTTTAATACAAATCACAAAACGGATGGCAAGCCGCAGTTATACGTGCCCTTGTCCGCGAAACCAAATAAGATCCTTAGCTATACTGCTGACAGCGTTCCCGATTTTGCCTGGTTTGCAGATAAAGGTTTTGTACTTGAATTCGATACGATAAAATTAGCATCGGGACGGATAATAGACGCATTTACCTATCATCATACTTATAGCAACACTCAATGGGCAAATAGTATTGACTACGTTAAAGATGCTGTTTTGCATTACAGCAACTGGATTGGTGAATATTCCTATCCGACGGTGCAGGCTGTCGAGGGGCCAAAAAACAATTCGAGTGGTGGTATGGAATATCCAACTGTCACCCTCATTACAAGTCCTGATGCAAAACCTCAAACACTTGATGCAGTCATTGCACACGAAGTGGGACACAACTGGTTTATGAGCATGTTGGGGACAAACGAGCGGATACATCCCTGGATGGACGAAGGACTGAACTCATACTATCAATTTAGGTATGAAGCGGAGAAGTATAGGGCCAATAGTGTTTTTGGAGATCGGGTGCCACTAACGATCAAACAATTGCCGGAGCCAGCATTTCAACGTGCCTTGTATGGTGCAATGCTAAATATACCCATTCAACCTGCCGTAGAAACAGCGTCGGCAAATTTTTCAAACAGCGAAGAGTATGGTCTGACTTCTTATGTAAAAGCAGCGGAGTGGATGCACTTGCTAGAGGCAAGCATTGGCAGGGAAAAAGTTGATTCTGCTTTCCAAAATTACTTTACTCTCTGGAAGTTCAAACACCCACAACCTGCTGACATGAAAGCTGCTTTTGAACAATCAATTGGTCGCAGTATGGACAAGTTCTTTTCGCTGTTGAATAAAGAAGGGAAATTGGTCGAATAGTAATAAGTTTAACTAGTTGTAGTTTTTCTTGAATCAATCTATCGCTTAAAATATAAGGTGCGTAAAAAGTATGTACTGAAGGGTTTACACCTTTTCACAACCTTCCTGACCAAGAAAAATGCGGCTAATGCAGAGAAACAAACGACGTTTCCCCTTTAGCAATTCCAGAATAGACTAGCAAGTATGGCTCATTTTTCCATTTGGCTAATAGCCGTTTTATCAACGGCAGGCATAATTATAAGGCCTTTTAAACTGCCGGAGGCTATATGGGCAGTGCTGGGTGCAATGCTGTTGGTAGTTTTTCAACTAATGTTGCCAGCCGAGGCAATCAATGGGGTCTTAAAGGGATTGGATGTATACCTGTTTTTAACAGGAATGATGCTGCTTTCAGAAACTGCACGCGAAGAAAAGCTCTTCGATTGGTTGGCGAACCAGGCCAGTCGGCTCGCTAAAGGATCAGCAAGCCGACTGTTTCTTTTAATATATCTAGTTGGAATTATCGTCACTACTTTTTTATCAAATGATGCTACGGCCGTTGTACTAACTCCCGCAGTGGCTGCAGCTGTCAAAACTGCTAAAGCAGAGAAGCCACTTCCATTTTTGTTGATTTGTGCATTCATTGCAAATGCAGCGTCTTTTGTCCTGCCCATCTCAAATCCGGCTAACCTGGTAATCTATGGAAACCATATGCCTACCCTGCTGCAATGGCTCCCAAGATTCATTTTGCCCTCCTTAGCATCTATCATCTTTACTTATTGCACGTTGCACTTTACGCAGAGAAAAGCTTTACAGCAACAGGTTGTAAGCAAAATAGAAGCAACCGGTCTATCAAGGGGTGGCACGATAGCCGGCATTGGGATTATTACAACAGCAATTATATTGCTCATTTCCTCTGCCCTCGACCTCCAGTTAGGTGTTCCCACCGCCATTGCCGGCGTACTAACTGCTCTCGTTGTTATTGTTTCAGCTAAAAGAAGTGCATGGACCATAATAAAAGGTGTTTCCTGGTCAGTGCTTCCTCTTGTAGCCGGGCTGTTTGTTATTGTTGAGGCACTAAATAAAACCGGGATAAATGGAATGCTTGGTACGGCACTTGATCAAAGTGCCAGCCACTCGGTCTCAATCACTGCATGGCTCAGTGGTTTTATTGCTGCATTTGGCTGTAACCTGATGAATAATTTGCCTGCAGGACTTATTGCCGCAAATGCGGTGCAAGTAGCTCACGTACCGGAGATTGTAAAAAGTTCTATTCTTATTGGCATTGATCTGGGTCCCAATCTTTCTATAACCGGTTCGCTGGCAACTATTTTGTGGTTAGTGGCACTTCGCCGAGAAAATCTTTCAGTAAATTTTTTGACTTTTTTAAAACTTGGCTTTCTGATTATGACGCCGGCGCTCTTGTTGGCACTGGCCACTCTATGGATACAATAATTCGGAACAGGTAAAAGCCCTTTTTTGCTTCTGAATTTTGTTATTGCTAATGTGTAACAAGACACAAAACAAGACTACCTTTTAATAATCTTGCTATTAATACTAGTGAGTGCAATCCTTTATTTCACAGTTCATTTTCCGCATGCTTCTGTCAATACCAGCTTTGGCTATCAATTAAAACATTGTGGTCACTGGCATAACAAACGGCATAATTAAACCCTTTTTGAAGGCAAAACGCGCCGTATTCGCCTGCCTTATTGATCGCTATGAATCCGACCTGGTTTTCTTTTGCCTTTTTTTCATCCTTTTTTACGATTCGTGCAACGGCCTTTTTACATGCTTCTTGTGGCGAAAGTCCTTGTCGCATCAACTCCACTACCAGGTGAGTGCCACAAATCTTGATTACTTCTTCACCGAGGCCCGTGGCCGTTGCTGCGCCAACTTCGTTGTCTACAAAAAGTCCAGCGCCAATAATGGGAGAATCGCCGACCCTTCCGCGCATTTTAAAACCCATTCCGCTTGTAGTGCAGCTACCGCTTACATTTCCAAACGAGTCTAGTGCAACCATGCCAATTGTATCATGATTTAAAGTACCATCAGGAAAAGTTGCAGGAGCAAAAGGACCATGACCACTGTTTTCAATATTAATGACCGGCTTATAACTGGATGTTTTTAGCCACTCTTTGTACTGTTTGTCAGCGTCTGGAGAAAGCTTTTGCTCCTCTAGGGGGAAGCCCTCGCCAACTGCAAACTTCTGAGCACCCTCCCCTACCAATAGTACGTGTGGCGTCTTCTCCATCACCCGTCTTGCAACCGATATTGGGTGTTTTATTCTCTCTATTGCCGCTACACTTCCGGCATTACCGTTTTCATCCATAATAGACGCGTCGAGGGTTACAATACCGTCTCGATCAGGATTAGCCCCAAGACCGACACAACAATTAATAGAATTTTCAGTAACCATTACTCCCGCCTCTACTGCGTCTAACGCCCTTCCTCTTTTGCTCAATATTTTCCATGCGGCTTTGTTTGCTTCGACACCTTCTTTCCATGTAGAAATCACAATGGGTTTATAACCTTTTTGCGCGGTTCGAAAAATCTTTGAACCAACAACACCGGTTAATCCAAAAGTCGAAAGTTGAAGGAAACCTCTTCTTTTAATCATCTCAATAATTTTATTACGATGGTTATGTTTACGCCATAGAATAAATATAACTAGTCACAAGTTATACGGTACTTTATCTTTACGCCGCAACTTCAAACTGTAAATTATTGAGTAATGTCTATAGATCCGGCCCAAATTTTTGATGCCTGCAGAAGAAACGACAGGCAACTTGTTGAAGAGATTTATCAAGCTGATGCAGAGGCAATACACGCATCAGATATCAAAGGTTTTACTCCGCTGATACTTGCTGTTTACAACAACTCTGTCAACGTCGTCGACTTTTTATTGGCCAAAGGGGCAAAAACAAGTGGACAGGACGCAGCAGGAAACACAGCCTTAATGGGGGTATCATTTAAAGGTTATACAGAACTTGCAAAAAAATTAGTTGGTGCAGGCGCAGATGTAAATGAAAGAAACTCAAACGGAGCTACTGCGCTCACGTTTGCGGCGACATTTGGTCACCTCGAAATTGCAGAGATCTTACTGAAAAATGGTGCAGACACATGGGTGGCAGATACAAGAGGTAAAACACCATTAGACCATGCCCGATTACAGGAAAATTGGCCAATGTATGATTTGATAGAAAAGTATCGTTCTAACATTTAGATACCCGCCCTTATTACATCCATCCATGGCAATGGCGACAAAGAAGCTGAAGACGGTACAATTGGCAGCTATTATTTTTCTCACTGTTTCCGGTGGGCCTTACGGGCTAGAGCCTTTATTGACTTATGCTGGCAACAACGCTGCTTTACTCCTATTATTAGTCACGCCCCTACTCTGGGACATTCCATCGATTTTCACTGTACTTGAGCTTAACAGCATGATGCCTGTTACCGGCGGGTATTACCAATGGGTAAAACGTGCGCTGGGATTGCGCTGGGCATTTTTTGAAGGTTGGTGGACGTGGTTGTACACATTTGTTGACCTGGCTATCTATCCTGTTCTTTTCGTGGAATACGCTTCCTTCTTTTTCCCCCAACTGCAAGCTTATAAAATTCCTGTCTGTCTTGTTATTATCTGGTCATCTGCTGCGCTTAATATCAGGGGTATTGTACCGGTGGGAAAAGCATCTATATTTTTAGGAGCAGTAGTATTGATACCGTTTATTGTACTTTTTGTAACTGCCATCATTAAATACAGCGGCCATATTTACATTCCTGCACAAACAATTAGCGGTCATTCTTTCTCCTCAATTGGCCTTGCATTCTACACCATCATGTGGAATTTTATTGGATGGGATAACACAACTACTTACGCGGAAGAAGTAGATAAACCAGGAAAATCGTACTTAGCCTCAATTGTAATTGCATTTTTGATCGTAATAATCATTTATTTGATTGCCGTTCTGATTTCAATTCAATCAGGCATTACGGCTGAAGCATTAAATGCAAGTGGATTTCCAAGCCTGGGAACTTTAGTTGGAGGCCGATGGCTGGGGGCAATGATTGCTGCGGGAGGAATGGCGAGTGCATTGGGATTGTATTCAGCTGTGTTGCTATCGGTATCAAGAGTGCCGCAGGTAATGGCGACCGACAAACTTCTCCCGAAAAAACTAAGTGTACTTCATCCAACATTTAATTCCCCGTATATATCTATTTTGACCTGTTCAGTTGTCGTCAGCTTTATGGTTTTGTGGACGTTTGCCGATTTGCTGATTATAGACGTAACTGTTTATGGAGCAGCTTTGTTTCTTGAATACATCACCCTTATCAAGCTTCGTATTATTGCTCCGGATGAAGAAAGACCCTTTAAAATACCTTTTAATGTTGCAGGACTGTGTGTAATGGCGCTACTACCTTTAGCTATTTATGTTATTGCCCTCGCAGCAGCTTTTACCAGCCAGGCGAGTACGATTACTCCTGCAATTTTTGCCCTGGCTACTCTGCTGACGGCAGAGGTGATGTGGAGAGTTATCAATGCAGGTAACAGGCTTACAAGCAAAAAGAGCTAATTAGAAAACTCGTTCAGGCTTAATCATGTCAGGAAATTGTTTTTGTACTTTTTTTACCTCAGGTATGCTAAATCCCATTACATAACCGCCATAAGGGTGCTTATCTATATAATCCTGGTGGTAATCCTCAGCCTGGTAAAAGTTTGTAAAAGGCATTAATTGCACAGCAATCGGTTTGTCATACTTTCCCGACTTTTTCATGGTAGTAATATAATCCTCGGCCAACTTCTTCTCGGTATCATTTCTATAAAAAAGTACCGACCTGTACTGCGTTCCATGGTCTGGTCCCTGCCCGTTGACCTGGGTAGGATCCTGCCCTGTGAAATAAATTTTCAATAGTTGAGGATAGGTAATAACAGCAGGATCATAGTAAACATTTACCGTTTCGGCATGGCCGGTTTTGCCTTCTTCAATCCCTTCATAGCTGGGCTTTTTTGTTGTACCACCTGCATAGCCTGACACTGCTTCTTTTACACCTTTCAAGCTTTCAAACAAAGCTTCCTCATGCCAAAAACATCCGGCAGCAAAAGTGGCCTGGCTGTATTTGCTTAATTCCTTTGCAGACAATTTTCGCTCGTTTTTCCTCGCTTTTTGTGCACAGGAGGTAAAAGCAATCGCAGTCGTGAAAAGAAACAGCAAAGCGGATAACTTCTTCATAAAATCGTTTTTATAAATTTACGAAATCCCGACCATGATAGTTGTCAGGTTTTTAAGACTTCCGCTAGTACTTCCTCAGCAGATCTAAAAACTTTCTGTCCAGCTTATGTCCGTTCCAATCTTCATAAGCAACGTCTGTGCGGCCGGAATCAAGAATACCAAAGTCGCCGATAAAATTCCAGATGGCAAAGCCGATGTTATTTTTAGAAAGAATGCTAAGTACATCTGTAAACCAGGCGATAAAAACGTCGTGAGGGGTCTTGTTATAACATCCACATTCACCACAGTGTACGCCTACGCCCTGTTTAGCCAACTCGATCCAGGGCTTATAATAGTCTTCAAGCATCTTACGGTTCAGGTATTGATTGCCTACCTGGCCGGGCCATTTTGGATCGGGCAAATGATCGATGTCTTTATTGGCCCACGGTGCTTTATAGTGTGAGATAGCATGTGGAAAATAACCACGGCAGCTTTGAGCAATATTCAGATCTACAATTTCAGGAATGATAGTATTGCCGCCGCTATTGCCGTCGGCAATAACCAGATGATTGGGATTTTCTTTGCGAATTGTTTCAGCAGCGCCTTTAGCTACCTTGCGGTATACTTCCCCTGGCACTGGTCCCGATTTAGAATGCTGGTCGTTCATATCCTCCCGCATACTTGGCTCGTTCAGTAGATCAAAACTTATTTTCTTTGAAGACATGTGCTTGAACCGCTTTGCCCACATTTGCCAGTGAAAATTAAACGCGGCCTGTGCCTCCGGGTCCTTCCACAGATTATACGGTTCATTAAAACCTGCATTGATACAGTAGCCGGGAGCTCTATGTAGGTTGACGCTTACATGCATATTGTGCTTCTGAGCCATCGTCACCAGGCTTTCAATTCGGTTTACCGCCTCCTCGTTGATGTCATATACTTCTTCAGGCATTATATTCCTGCTCCTGTCAAATTTCAAATAATAGGGATAAGCTATGGGTATGCGCACAAAATCAAAACCCCAATCACGCATCCAGCGAAAGTGATCTTCGGTTGTGGGCCTGGATGTAGGAGTAGGATTGGGAGAAAAAAAATCAAGTAAGTTGAACCCTTTCCAGCGAGGGAGTTTATTGGCAACTGAAGCTTCAAACACATGAGAATCAAAAGGCGATAGCGTAAGGGCTGTAGTGGCAAGACCTGCATTTTTTATAAAACTTCTCCGTTTCATCTGTACTTTATTTGATTGATCATCGCAATTTAAGCCTCTGCAAGAAAACAGAATTAAAAACAAGTTTTTATCGCCAATACCCATCCTGCTTCACTCGTGAAAGGTGATTAGCAGGTCTTTATAAAAGTAGCAAGGGATTAAATATATCAGTGCATCTTAAAAAATACTTTTCCCTGTCGGCTAAAAATCATTTAAAATTGCCCAATTCTTTTTCGTTTTTCATATTGATATATGGCTATCATACCTAAAGTTAATCCGTTTTCAAAAACAAATCCCGATACCGGTTTTGGCGTACAGGCAAACCGGATTGGCGAAAGATTTGTAAACAAAGACGGATCTTTTAACCTGCGAAAAGATGGGCTGCCATTATGGAAGCGATTAAGCGTCTACTCGTACTTAATGGACATATCATTAGTGAGTTTTTTAGCCATTATTCTCGTGTTTTTTATTTCCATCAATACCCTTTTTACAGGTTTATACTTGCTTGCAGGGGTGAATGAATTACAAGGCTTTTTAGCTACAACTGAATGGGGCAAAATAAAGGAGGCGTTTTTCTTTAGTACTGAAACGTTTACCACCGTTGGTTACGGAAGAATAAATCCTGTTGGCCTTGCTGCCCATATTATTGCTGCCCTCGAATCTCTTGCCGGCTGGCTTTCGTTCGCATTGGTAACCGGGCTTCTTTATGGGCGATTCACCAGGCCAAAAGCTTACCTCGCTTTTAGCGAGCATGCGCTTATCAGTCCTTACAAAGACGGAATTGGTTTAATGTTTAGGATGGCTCCGTATAAAATTAACCATCATCTTACAGATGCCCGGGTGGTAGTCAACATTGCTTTTATGGAAATTGAGGACAACAAACCCGAGTTTAAATTTTACCAGCTAAACTTAGAACGTGCCCGAATTGACACATTAAGCATGAATTGGACGGTAGTGCATCCCATCGATGCAGAAAGCCCATTACTGAATTTTAATGAAGAAGATATGGCACGTACAGACCTGGAGCTATATGTACAGGTAACAGGCTTTGACCATATTTTTTCTAACATGGTAATGCAGCGCACATCGTATACTTACAAAGAAATTGTTTGGGGTGCCAAATTTAAACCGATGTACAGAGAGTCTCCAGACGGCAAAACCACGATATTAGAATTAGATAAACTTAATGAAAAGGAAGAAGTAGAGTTAAAGCTTACCTAACCCCATTGTTAGCGGTATTATTATTCTTAATCCCGGGATATTTCATATTGAAGTCGACTAAAGTATCTCTTACTATAGATGCGATCGTATACTCTTTAAACCAGTTCTGATCTGCAGGAACAATGTTCCACGGTACTTTATCGCATTCTTTAATACAATCTTCGTACGCTTTCATATACTCATCCCAAAGTTTTGCCTCTGCGAAATCGTTTTCATTATACTTCCATTGTTTTCTCTCATCAGCAATTCTTTCGTTTAGCCGCTCCTGCTGCTCTTCTTTTGAAATGTGCAGGTAAAACTTCAATACCTGTGTCTGGTTATGCTCAAGCAATAATTTCTCAAAATGATTAATCGCCTTCATTCGCTTAAAAGCAGTTTCATCATCTATCCACTTGTGCACCCGTGTTATCAAAACATCTTCATAGTGTGAACGGTTAAAGACCTGTATAGTGCCTTTAAGTGGAGTGTGTTTATGTATTCGCCATAAAAAATCGTGACCTAACTCTTCAGCTGTCGGTGCTTTAAAAGAGGCAACAGCAACACCCTGGGGGTTTAAAGTGCCAAAAACATTTTTAATTGCGCCGTCCTTTCCGCTGGCATCCATCCCCTGTATTACGATTAAAAGTGAGTGTTTCGCTTCCGCGAATAGGCGGTTTTGCAATTCGTCAAGTTCCTCTAAGATCGAAACAAGTTTTTTCCTGGTTTCATCTTTATCCATGTCTTTGGGAGCTCGGGTAGAAATTTTTGAAAGTTCTATTGACATCGTTTTTTATTTTATCTCGGTTACAACAGGCCATACAATTTTTAGCGACAGGCTTTGTTGGTATTGACCACAACAAAAAGATGCCAGCTATACCAATAGTTGAAAGCTTTAACAGCCGGGCAAAAGGGTTTAAGAAATATTCGGCTAAATTTGCGCGTTTTTAAACCCGACTGATTTTCAAAGTTTTGTAACACAAACAGTCCTCATGTCAAAAGCAATGGCGTTTGGCATATGAGTTGAACGAAAAGGTATAGAACAAATAAAACATATGTCTTAAAGGCTTCATGGAAATTACATTAAATAGCAGGCTTTCTATTGCTTACTATCTTAAGGAAAGATACAAGTTCATTGTTTTTGCAATTTACGTGGTACTGCTGGCTGTTGGCGTAGCTCATCACGAGAGATGGATGGATGAAGCGCAGGCATGGCTGTTGGCCAAGGACACCAGCTTTGAAGATCTGTTTTTAAAATATTTACGGTACGAAGGATCACCTGGCTTGTGGCATGTTATCCTAATGGTACCCGCGAAACTGGGTCTGCCTTACTTTTCAATTAATATTGTGTCTGCCCTGTTTGCATCTGCTGGCGTTTGGCTTTTCCTAAGGTATGCGCCATTCCCCCCGCTGATCAAAATTCTGTACCCCTTTACATTTTTTGTGTTTTTTCAATATGGAGTAGTCGCAAGAAATTACTGCCTCATTTCTCCAATATTATTTCTCATTGCTATTAATTATAACAAGAAGCTTCAAAGGCCCTATTTATTTGCGCTGCAGCTATGTCTTTTAGCAAACATTAGCGCGCACACTTTTCTTATAGCTGGCTCTATAGCCTTCGTTCAGTTTATTGATGTCATTAAAAATTGGAAAAGCTTTGATAACAAAACAAGGAAACATCAACTGGCTTCCCTTTTCCTATTCGGATTGGTGGCCCTGCTGGTTATCTATGTTGTAATGACGCCACCCGACCAGGTTTACGCTGGATATCTCAACACTAACATTAAACTTATTTGGTTTATTGTCAGAAGGATGATTGCCGGCTCTTTGGCAATGAATGAATTTTCTCCCTACCAGGTACTTTTTGGGAGTGTGTCATTAGTGGTATTCATCACCTCTTTGGTCTGGTTTTTTAAAAATAACACGGCCCTGTTGTATTTGCTGCCGCTGACACTTTTATCGATCCTGTTTGGATTGAAATACCGAAACCTCTGGCATGAAGGAGTATTATTTCTGCTTTGGATATTTGTGCTGTGGATCAGTTATGAAAAGCATAGCAGCAAAGAAAGGAAAACACCTCTATCAAAAGCTGTAATTGGAAGCATAGCGTTGGTGCTGGTTGTACAAGTGTATTGGTGCATCAACGCTTTCGCCTATGATATCAATCACAATTACTCTGCAAGCTATAGTGTTGCTAAATATCTAAAAGCAAACAGGCTTGATAAAGAGAACATTTTTGTAAGTGGATGGAAAACAATTTCGATCCTGCCTTATTTTTCAAAAAATATTTTCTTTAATCACAACAATGGTTCAAGTCATCGATTCTGGAACTGGTCGACTAACAACGTTACAAGCCTTGGGGCCTCTCAAGATGTGCTCGATACCATTGAGTGCCTGCAGCCACAGGTAGTAATATTTGCGTCGGATCATATAAAAAGCAAACAAAAAATTGAATTGCCTGGCTATAAGGCAGTTGCTTTCTTTAAAGGTTATCTATGCTGGAAGACTGGCCTTAATGAACCGGAATGTTACCTGCTCTTTAAAAGGGATTCGTGTCAATACCAGGAGCCGGAGAAGATCGCGTATGAAAATAAAGATGCCAATAAAACCAAAAAAGCCAGCGATTCCAGGTTTTAATTCCTACCTAACAACTTATTCAGTAGCGCTTTCGGATCTTTTTCAAAGCATTTATTTAGGTGGAAATTTAGTGAAGCGTTATTTATACCAACATTCTAGACTAAAGTAGTTTTATATAAACCGATGAATATGCATACCCATCCTGCAATAAAAGCAAGTCCGCCTAAAGGCGTAATGGCACCGACCCAATTTAGGTTAACCCTGTCCGTGACTTTAAAATAAGTTAACAGGTATAAGGAACCACAAAATAGCAGCATGCCAACAATGAACAGATTTCCAGCCCAAAGCATCCATTTGTTGGTAAAGTCACGATATAGGATGCCAACCATAGCAAGAGCAAAAACGTGATAAAACTGGTAACGGACACCAGTTTCAAAAATATTAACAGCAGCATCTGATGCCATTCTTTTAAGTGCATGGGCGCCGAACGCCCCGAATGCTACTGAAACAGCACCTAACATTGCAGCTATCTGCAAAAACAGCTTATGCATGCTCATTTAAGATTTTAGTAAAAGCGCTTTCTGAAAGTTGATCACCACTTAACCGGTACGTTGACTGGTTATAATATTCAGACCTTTCTTCCATTAAACGCTTTAAAAAGTTGGTCAGACCATCATTATCAAGGTCTTTAATTAGGGGGCGATGAGATTTTTCCTTTATCAAACGTGCTGACAAAGTTTCAATCGGCTCGTCAATCCAAACCGTAATCCCTTGTTTATTCATCCATTTCATGTTATCGTTGTAACAAGCTGTACCTCCTCCTACGGATAAAATAAACTGTTTTTTTTCAGCAAATAATCTAAGCATTTTAGCCTCGGCCTTTCTAAAATACTCTTCTCCATCTTCTTCAAAAATCTCTTTGATTGACCGTTCTTCCATCATTTCAATCAACGCATCCAAATCGTAAGAAGGCACCTTCAGTTTCTTCTTAAGCTTGTCTGCCCAATAAGATTTACCTGAACCCATCATTCCAATTAAAAATATTTTTGGTTGAACTGTTATATCAGTGGTAGCATTTTTAGTGGTTGCTTTAGCAGGTTTCTTAGCAGCTATGGTTGTCATTATTTAAGGGGTTAACTTTTTTAAGTCAATAGACCGTTTCAAATAAAAAAGGTTGTCTTGTAAATTAAGTTTCTGAAAAAAGAGCAACAAAACTTCACGGTCATATTGAAGGTGCAATATTAATTGCTGGTAATTAAATCGAATATTTTTTTAGATAAAGCACGCACTTAGTATCGGTAATGACAACAAAAAGGGATAGAAAAATAACCAATTTTTACTTTCCTTAACTTATGTAGAATTGTAGGATATTTTAAAGCCATAGTCACAATAAGTTTAGTGAAAGCAGATAAAAACAGCAAATCTGTATTTCGGCAATCTACCACATGTAATAGAATTATTTAAAGGCGTTCAACCCGGTAACATCCATACCAGTTATAAGCAAATGAATGTCATGGGTACCTTCATAGGTAATTACACTTTCCAGATTCATCATGTGGCGCATAATACTGTATTCGCCCGTTATGCCCATTCCCCCCAAAAGCTGCCGGGCGTCTCTGGCAATATTGGTGGCTATTTCACAACTGTTTCTTTTTGCCATCGAGATTTGTGCTGCAGTTGCCCGGCCCTCATTCATCAGCATGCCCAACCGCCACACCAGTAGTTGCGCTTTTGTTATTTCAGTTATCATTTCAGCCAGCTTTTTCTGCTGTAGCTGAAAACCGCCGATCGGTCTGTCAAACTGAACACGTTGGCGACTATAACGTAGTGCAGTATCATAGCAATCCATTGCAGCCCCCAATGCCCCCCATGCTATTCCGTACCGTGCTTTGCTTAAACAACCCAAGGGTCCTTTCAACCCTTTTATATTTGGAAAGATGTTTTCCTTCGGAACCTTTACATGGTCAAAAACCAATTCGCCTGTTGCACTTGCGCGAAGACTCCACTTGCCATGGGTAGTTGGCGTAGAAAAGCCTTCCATACCCCGTTCAACTAATAAACCGTGTATCTCGCCTGCTTCATTCTTTGCCCACACTACTGCTACCTGTGCAAAGGGAGCGTTACTGATCCACATTTTAGAACCATTTAATACAACATAGTCGCCTTCGTCTTTAATGTTGGTGAGCATACCTGCCGGGTTACTACCGTGGTCCGGCTCGGTCAATCCGAAACAACCCAACCACTCACCACTTGCAAGCTGTGGCAAATACTTTCGACGCTGCTCTTCGCTTCCATATGCATAGATGGGGTACATCACCAATGACCCTTGAACAGACGCGGTTGACCTTACCCCACTATCTCCTCTCTCCAGTTCCTGCATCATCAATCCGTAGCTGATATAATCCATTCCTCCTCCACCATATTCAGCTGGTATCGTTGGTCCAAAACATCCGGTTTCACCCAACTGCTTTACAATCTGTTGCGGAAACTCAGCCCTTTGTGCGTACTCTTCAATGATTGGTGATATTTCTTTCTTTACATAACTTCTAACCGTTTCCCGCACCATTTTTTGTTCTTCGGTCAATAACTCGTCTAACAAATAGTAATCAGGAGACTGAAACACGTCTGTTTTTGAGGCCATTTTCAATTTATATTTTAAATTTTGGTACCTGGCTGAAGCGACGCTATTGCGCATCGTTGCGTCGCACCCTTGTACTTTATTTATACTATCATCACTTTCGCAAAATCTGCTAATCTATCAAAACCCGCTAAGCTTTAAGCTCGCCAGTTATTTTTAGTCAACATAAACTTCCCTATCGTTATCCAGTACTTTTTTCACTAGAAGCTCAATCTGATCTTTTAAAATTCGGTCTACTGACAATTCAGGTAGTTCATTTATGGCAAAGTAGTTTACATCCAAAACATCAAAACCTTTAATGATATCGCCAGAGACGGCTTTGCAATAAAATACTATTTTATACACGTAGAAAGGCTCTGGCGGATGGGGGTGCATTTTCTTATCAAATACTGCCAAAAGCCTGTCAGCTATTATGTCAAGACCCGTTTCTTCTTTAAATTCTTTTACAATCGTTTCCTTCGCACTATAACCTACGTCTGCCCAACCGCCAGGCAAAGACCATCTACCATCGGCACTTTCTTTTACCAACAGTATTTTTCCATCTTTAGACATTAGTAAACCACGAATGTCGACTTTTGCAGTCGGATAATCTTTCACCGCCGGTAACGAAAACTGCAACTCTTCAACCGTTAGGTTGCTAAAGTCATTCAGTAGCCGAAACACAATTTCCTGCATTTCTTTGTATCGCTCACGATCATATTCATTTTTACAATACAGCAAGCCGGTATCAGCCATTGCTTTAAGTCGTTTCAGTTCCTCTAAGAACTTTTTGTTTACCATTAGCTTTCCAGTTGTTTACAAATCAATCACCACTTTCTCGCACCCACTCCTTCCGCAAGAAGGCATGAAAATGGCAACCAACAAATGTTGTAATTTTCTTGTTTAAAAAGCTAAAGATATAATTAATGATTTTCGAAGCCTCACTACAATTTGCAAAACAGAAGGATAAAGACGATCGGCTGGCGCACTACAAACAACAATTTTATTTTCCTAAAAAAGGCGATGAAAACGTTATTTACTTTTGCGGTAATTCGCTTGGCTTGCAAGCTAAGAAGGTGGAGGCAGCGGTACAACAAGAATTAGATGACTGGAAAAACATGGGGATAGCAGGCTTTTTGAACGCTAAAAATCCGTGGATGTATTACCAGGAATACTTCAAAAAATCGTTATCTAAAATTGTAGGATGTAAGGAAGAGGAAGTCACAGTAATGAACAGTCTCACTGTTAATCTTCACCTGCTGATGCTCACATTTTATCGGCCAGCCACTAACAGGTATAAAATCATTATGGAGGCAGGCGCCTTTCCTTCTGATCAATATGCGGTGGAGACACAAGTACAACATCATGGTTTTAACCCGGCCGATGCGGTAATTGAGATTGCACCGAGAGAAGGTGAAAAGACCATACGAAATGAAGATATTATATCAACAATCGAAGCAAATGCAGAAAGTGTAGCGCTGGTGCTGTTGGGCGGAATAAATTACTATACCGGGCAATTATTTGATATAAAATCTATTACTACCGCTACGCATAAAGCAGGTGCAATTGCCGGATTTGACCTTGCACATGCTGCCGGCAATGTTGGCCTGCAACTGCATGAGTGGAATGTAGATTTTGCAGCATGGTGTTCATACAAGTATATGAACGGTGGACCTGGTGCAGTTGGCGGTTTGTATGTTCACCAGAAATATGCCACCGATCCATCTACTCCACGATTTGCTGGTTGGTGGGGAAACGATGAG
>Ga0181463_1000086_pt1 | contig 18361 bp, 10 predicted proteins | sample InSIn1gowninarea_FD_119071 | JGI IMG/M metagenome (GOLD analysis project Ga0181463, IMG submission 119071) | Clean room microbial communities from NASA Spacecraft Assembly Facility at Jet Propulsion Laboratory, Pasadena, California, USA -... ... | reverse complement strand
TCAGAGATGCAACTATGCCGGTGTTTAACGAATTGTATGAAAGTGTAGCAGCAGGCAAAGAAAGCCAGCGCAGCATAGACAGTAACAGCCAGCCGGACTATCGCGAAAAACTGAATGAAGAATTGAAAGAATTACGCGAAAGTGAAATGTGGCAGGCAGGCAAAACAGTAAGAAGTTTAAGACCTGAAAATCAGCAGTAAATATTTAGAAGATAGCCGCCGGCAGGCGGCTATCTTTATCTTATGGAGTGCGGATGGTGCTATTCTGCGTTAAACTAAAAAGCTGTAAATTATTCATCCATTTTCATAATCATCATTTCTTTAGCCAAATGGAATTTGAAAAGCAGTTACCGGATGATTTATGCGAACAGTATTTTCAAACCATGTTTGGAAATATCTGGGATAAAGATAAACTGAAGTCAATTCTTTTTCCGAATGGTTTTACAAACAGCAATGCTTATAAAACTTTTTTGAATGGCAATGATGCTTTACATAAAGGTGAACAGGACGAAACGGAACTGTATTTTTTAGCCCACTTTTTCGGCAATTCGCTTTGGGAAGTTTTCAGTAACAACCACACTGTTTTTATGGTCGATGATTACACTGATTTTTCAATAGGTAGCTGGCGCGGTTCAGGCAGTTTTATTGCAGATTTTATAGAAAAGCAGAACAAAGAATTGCGGTTTGATTACATGGATTTTTACATGGGACATTTTAAAGATGAGCCGGAAACAAAATGGGGCTACGAATTTATTTTTTCGCAACTAAAGCATCATGGTTTTGACTGGAAATACGAATATCCGCAGTTAGGCATTATAGACTTTTCGGGCAATAAAAAAGAGGATATGACCACTTACAATCCTAACAAAGTATTGAAAGATGAAAATAGTAAAAAAGAGATGCACAATTTAATTGATAAATTAAACGAAGAACGGAAAAATGAAATACAGCAGTCGCCAACGCCAACAATTATTATAGCCTATGGTAATATATTTGGCAAATATCCTTTAGGTTGGAACGAATAATTTTAAATTTATCGTCAAAAAATCAACAGTCCACAAAAAAATACTAAAGCAGGTTAAGTAATTATCCATCTAACGAATTTTATAAAGCAATATATCCATTAAGAATACATAACGATGACAACAGTTTCCAACGTATATCCTACACTCAACTTTTCCGCTGCTGCAGAGCGTTTAAAAAATGTAGCAACGCATACACCAGTAATGTTGAGTCACAATCTATCGCGCCGTTACAATGCAAAAGTGTATCTCAAGCGCGAAGACCTGCAGGTAGTACGCAGTTATAAATTGCGCGGTGCTTACAATATGATGAGCAGTTTGCCTACAGAACAATTGCAAAAAGGTGTTGTGTGCGCAAGTGCTGGCAACCATGCGCAAGGCTTTGCTTATAGCTGCAAAAAGCTCAATGTAAAAGGCGTAATATTTATGCCTGGCATTACTCCCAAACAAAAAATTAATCAAACCAAAATGTTTGGGGAAGACAAGGTGGAAATTAAGCTCGTAGGAGATACCTATGATGATTGTGCTATTGCTGCCAAACAATACACCGTTGAGCACAGCATGACCTTCATTCCACCATTTGATGATCATCGCATTATTGAAGGGCAAGCCACTGTAGCAATGGAAATTCTGGAAGATTTGCAAAGCATAGATTATGTATTTCTTCCAATTGGCGGCGGTGGTTTGGCAAGTGGTGTAGGCAGTTATTTCAAGACCTATTCACCCAATACAAAAATCATTGGTTTAGAGCCGGAGGGTGCACCCAGCATGTTGGCTGCATTAAAAGCCGGGCATCCGGTAACGCTCGAAAGTATTGACCGCTTTGTAGATGGTGCTGCCGTAAAACGCATTGGGGAGTTAACTTTTAGCATTTGCAAAGAAGTGTTGGATGACATGCATTTGGTTCCCGAAGGAAAAATTTGTTCTACTATACTAAAATTGTACAACGAAGATGCGATTGTAGTAGAGCCTGCCGGTGCCATGTCTATTGCTGCATTGGACGATTATTCAGAAGATATTGAAGGCAAAAGCGTAGTGTGCATTGTAAGCGGCAGCAACAACGACATTGATCGCATGCCGGAGATAAAAGAACGGTCATTACAATACGAAGGTTTAAAACATTACTTCCTTATTCGTTTTGCACAACGCCCCGGTGCTTTGCGCGAGTTTGTAAACCAGGTGTTAGGTACAAACGATGATATAACCCGTTTTGAATACATGCAAAAAACCAACAAGGAAAGCGGACCTGCACTGGTGGGTATTGAATTGCAATCAAAAGACGATTATGGCGCATTGATTCATAAAATGATGCAACACAATGTAGATTTCACGGAGCTGAACAAGAATGATACGTTGTTTGGATACCTGGTGTAAACCATTGCAAAATGAATAACAAAGAAGGAGATTTAGTTTTAAATCTCCTTCTTTGTTTTATAAAATTACAAACAAAATCTTACATACCTTCTCCACCCTGTGGCGGACCTCCACCTCCGGGAGGAGGACCGGCTGGCGGACCATTCTGGTTGCCCATTGGCGCGCGCGGTACAAAACGGTCGCGTTCTTCATTGTGGGAAGGCGAAGCACTTTTCGATCTTACATTATTAATTTTATAAGTAAAGGTGAGCATGAAATAACGCTGCAATACATTCGTTTGCACATCTTCAATATAGGTTGGCTCAACATCTCTTGTAATACTTTGATTTTGTTTTAAAATATCAAACACACTCAACCGTATATCACCGCGTTGATTTTTCAAAAACTTCTTACCAGCACTGGCATTCCAAAGTGTATAACTCTGATTATATCCTGCAGATAAACCAGTGTACATTTGATTGTTTAAATCGGTATGAAACACCCAGCCATTCTTACTTAATAAATTAATACTGGCTGTGGCGGAACCGGAATAATAAGATTGATTAAGATTGGACTGTAAGCTGTTGTTTACCACATTGTAGCCGGCACTATATCCAACATTAAAGTCAACATATTCGCTAATGTTGCTGGCAAAAGTAACGCCCGCATTATAGCCAGAATTTTTAGACATATTTTCCTGATTATTTATCAGGCCGGGTTGTTTGGTATAATTGTAACCACCGTTTAAGTTGATGTTTGTTTTAATAGCTTTTACCGGAAAACTATACGTTAAAAAAGTTCTAAAGCTCCAGTAACCATCTAAATTCACTGGTTTGCTAAGCTGGGAGCCTTGCGTTAAAACTAAAGTTTTGGTAAGGAAAGAATCCTTTGATGCGGAGTACACTGCATTGGTGATGTAATTATTATTTTGCTGTACAAAAGCATTAAAAAACAAACTGCTCGCTTTAGCAGTATTGGTAAAATTAAAACGCGCTGCCAGCATGTTATTATATGCTTGTTTTAAATCGGGGTTCCCGGTAGTAATATATAATGGATTGCTTTCGTTATATACATTCTGCAACTGTGTTACAGATGGAGTTTGGGTAGATGCCCGGTAAAACAACCGGATGCTCACTTTAGGAGAAAACTTTTTCATAAACATCAGGTTGGGCAACACATTGCTGAATGTTTTATGAATAGTTAAAGCCTGGGGATACGTTTGGTCGCTGTTCATTTCCGTATATTCATAATTCAAGCCCACCATAAAGTTTTGATTACGGTCGCCAATGCGATAGTTGATGCCAGCATTTTGTTTATTAATGTTATTATTAAACAGGTTACTCAGGCTGGTATCCAGCATATTATACTTAGAAGCGGCGCTGTTAAAGTCGTATCTCAATTGTTTGGAGGTACTGTTTTGCCACGAAGGGGCATAACTTAGCATAATCATCGCCTTTTTACCAACCGGCTCGGTATAGTTAATGTTGGCAGCAATAGATTTTACATGCGAGTTTCTGTCTCTGAACAGCAAAGAAGAGTCCTGCAGATCATTACCTAAACTGTCAATAGTATTTGTTACAATGTTTTGATAAGTGCCGCTTGTATTATCGCTCAAACCAGGCGTTATACCCAATGTTATGCTTCTGCCTTTTTTACTGAATGCATGGCGATACAACAAGTTTGCACTGAAATTATAACCGTTGGAAGTAGTGTTGGTGCTGTTCAAAACATCAGATAAAGTCTTACCCGATTCCAATGTATTCACCGCATCGGTAACGCTTTGCGATTTGTTGTTTTGAAAACCAACAGATGGCGAGAATATTAACTGGTTAGCGCTGTCAATTTTATACTCCATCCGTAAGTTGATGCGGTTGTTGTAATTGTTGTTGCTGCTGTTTTGATCCTCTTTGTAAAAAGTACTGCTGTCAGGCGAAACAATATTCTGGCGGTTGGTACGCTGGCCGGTAAGATTTCGGGTATTGTTGAAAAAATAACTGCCGGTAACATTCAGGTTTTTCGCCCATACATCGCTGTAGTTGATGCCAAACGAATTAGTGGTGTTAATCCCCCCCGAACTGCCGGTTAAAAAGTTGCCGGGGCTGCCTGCAAAACCACCACCTCCGCCGCCTCGCCGACCACCATAACCGCCACCTCCACGATTGCCGCCGGTGCTCAATACGCCCAGCAAATCCTGTTGCGAAAAGTTTTGTTGGTTGATGTTGTTGGCTAATCCTATCAATGCAATACGACGATTGCCATTAAAGATATTAATATTACCACCTGCAGCGTACCGGTCATTGGTTCCATAAGCTGCATATACTTTTCCAAACTGGCTGTTGCTAATGCCGCCTTTTGTAACAATGTTGATGGCTTTGGAAGTATTACCGTCATCGAAGCCGGTAAACTGTGCCTGGTCGCTCAGTTTATCAAACACCTGTATTTTATCTATTACATCTGCCGGCAGATTTCTTAAAGTGGCAGTGGCATCATCCCCAAAATACTCTTTACCATCTACCAAAACTTTTTTTACCGTTTCGCCATGTGCCGTTACCGTACCATCGCTGCCAACCGAAATACCGGGCATCTTTTTTACCAGATCTTCGCTTGTTGCATCAGGATTTACTTTATACTGGTTGGCACTGTATTGCACCGTATCGCCTTTTTGTGTAACAGGCGGTGTAGAGGCGGTAACCACCACGGTGCTCAGGCTATTACTGATGCGCACTAAATGCAAATTTCCAATATTGATAGTAGTATCGCGCCCTGCCTGCACCACCTGCGAAGCACTGCCATAACCAACAAACGAAATGGTGATGATGTATTTGCCACTATCTATATTGGAAAAAGAAAAGTTACCTGCACTATCCGTAAGTGTTTCCTGTAATTTAATGTTGCCGGTATCCTGGTTTAGCTGAACGGTAGCTGCAGGCAACGGATGATTGGTGCTATCTGCAATTCTGCCCTTGATTGTTGTTTGTGCCTGCAGGCTGATAGCAGCCAGGAGACAAAAGGAAAAAAGTAAGCTTGTTTTCATAAAAGATTGTTAGGAGTAACTGCAACTGAATGAATACAAATTACCAAAGGGTTTCTGAAAAGTTTTGCTAACATAGACCAATAGTGCTTTTTTGCCGGTGGACAATTACATTTCCACTATTTAAACTCATGGGTGTATTTATCATAATGTATTTTTAGCACATATTCACTACCCCTGCAGTAGTGCTAAATCAACTTCAATTCCAATTTTGTGGTAATGACCGGCAATTGCCGGTGCTGTTTAATGCTTTAGGCAGAGACAAATTTTTGTTCGGTAAACAGAAATTTATTTTTGCTAACGATTGTTTTACAATAGTCAACACTTATCTTCGCCACGCTTTTTTAAGAGAATGTCTTCTACGCTTTACCATATCACCACTTCTAATATTGTAGCATTGACGGCTACTACCATCACTATTATTACAACCCTGTAAGGGGTTGTACATTACCATATTATCCACCGGGCACAAGTTGCTGTTTAACATAAAAGTAGAAGGCTGTAAGCGTTGTTGAACAGCATTACAGAACGTGCAAGTGCTCACAGTGTCCTGCGGATGTGACCACCGCCTACAGTGGACAGGCACAACAGAAGTACAACAGTAGTACCAAAGCTCATTTCATAAACAAAGAAATTCTTTACATAACAAAATTCCCACCGGGATATGAAGGTTTTAAAATTCGGCGGCTCTTCTGTAGCGAATGCCGCAAACATTCAAAAAGTAGTAAACATCGTAAAGCAGGGCAGCGAATCGCAAATAGTGGTCGTATCTGCATTAGGCGGCGTAACCGACTTGCTCATCAAAGCCGGAACAAGTGCCGAAAGCGCCGATGAATCGTATAAAGAAGTATTACATCAATTAGAAGTAAAACATTTGGATGCAGCACGCGAGTTGTTACCGGTAACCAACCAAAGCGGTTGTTTAAGCATGATTAAGCAACACTTTAATGAGCTGGAAGATATATGCGAAGGCGTGTTTAGATTAGGTGAATTATCATTGCGTACAAAAGACAGAATAATAAGCTTTGGCGAGTTACTTTCTTCCAAAATCATTTCTGCATTTATGCAATCGCAAGGCGTACTGCACCAGTGGATTGATTCCAGAAAAGTAATTAAAACCAACAATAATTTTGGTTTTGCAGCGGTGAATTTCAGTGAAACCAACAGGCTCATTTCAGATGCTGTTTTCAGTTCCAAAGAAAGCTTGTTTTTAGCACCAGGCTTTATTGCCAGTGATGCACATAACCACATTACTACTTTAGGTCGCGGCGGATCGGATTATACAGCAGCTATCTTTGCGGCAGCCGTAAACGCTTCTTCTTTAGAAATATGGACCGATGTAACGGGCATGATGACCGCCGATCCACGCTGGGTTGTTAACGCAAAAACCATTGATAGCACTTCGTACCAGGCAGCTATGGAGTTATCGCATTTTGGGGCAAAAGTTATTTATCCGCCCACCATTCAGCCCGTAATGCAACAAAACATTCCAACATGGATAAAAAATACATTTGCGCCCGACGAAAAAGGCACGCTGATACAAGAATCAAACAGTTCCACTTCAGGAGCTGGGAGCGTTGAAATTATTACTGGCATTTCGTCTATCAACAGCATTGCCTTATTGAGTTTGGAAGGCAGTGGCATGGTGGGTATTCCGGGTTTTTCCAGGCGCTTGTTTGAGGCGTTGGCAAATGAAAAAGTGAATGTTATTCTCATTACGCAAAGCTCATCGGAACATTCTATTTGCGTGGCGGTAAATGCAGGTGATGCAACAAAAGCTAAGGAAGCGGTAGATAAGATTTTTGAAATAGAAATTAACGGCGGTAAAGTAGAGCCGTTGAATATTGAAAGAGCGTTAGCAATTATTGCTTTGGTGGGCGATAAAATGAAAAGCCATCCGGGCATTAGCGGACGCATGTTTGGTGCGCTGGGCAGAAATGGTATTAATGTACGCGCTATTGCACAAGGCTCTTCGGAGCGTAATATTTCTACTGTTATTTCGGCTGCCGATGTAAAGAAAGCAGTGAATGTATTGCACGAAGCCTTCTTTGAATCTACTACTTACAAGCAGTTAAATGTATTTATTGTTGGTGTTGGAAATGTGGGTAGTAAATTGATTGGCCAATTAAAACAACAAGCGCAATTTTTATTGGAACATTCCAATATCCAGGTGCGCATTGCAGGCGTTGCAAACAGCCGTAAAATGTTGTTTGCAGATAATGGTAATGCTATTAATTTAGATAGCTGGCAGACAGATTTAGGGGAAGCTGAACAAATGAATTTGGAGAAGTTTGTAGAAACAGTGATTGATAAAAACATGCGCAACTCGGTGTTTGTAGATATAACTGCCAATGCAGAAGTTTCTAAAGTGTATAAGCAGTTATTAGAGAAAAGTATTTCGGTAGTAGCGTGCAATAAAATTGCAGCTTCTTCAGCATTGGATAATTATAAACTATTGAAATCAACTGCCAATGAATTCAATGCTTCTTTTCTGTTCGAGACCAATGTAGGTGCGGGCTTGCCGGTAATTGGAACCTTGAATGATTTGCGTAGAAGCGGTGATGTGGTGAATAAAATACAGGCTGTTTTATCCGGTACTTTAAACTTTGTTTTCAATCATTACAACGGTTCTATTCCTTTTGCAGAAGTAGTGCGGCAGGCACAAAAAGAAGGTTACACAGAGCCTGATCCGAGATTGGATTTAGGTGGTACCGATGTAATGCGCAAAATTCTTATTCTTGCGCGTGAAGCCGGCGAGCAAATAGAAATGGAAGACATCACCAACAATGGTTTTTTGCCCGCTTCTTGCTTTGATGGCGATGTAGAAGATTTTTATACAGAAATGCTACGTCAGGAAGCACACTTCAAAGCGTTATATGATGATGCGCATAGCCGCAATTGCAAGTTGAAATTTGTAGCCCAATACGAAGGTGGCAAAGCTGCTGTAGGCTTACAGCAAGTACCGGCAGATTCCGATTTTTATCATTTGTATGGAAAGGATAATATTGTGCTCTTTTATACACACCGTTATCCAATTCAACCATTGGTAGTAAAAGGCGCCGGCGCCGGTGCAGATGTAACCGCAAGTGGCGTGTTTGCAGACATTATGAGAGTTGCGGGATAAAGCCCCCGCCCTAAAGGGAGCTTGTAGCCCCGAATGCGGAATTTCGTGATGATTATTTTAACCTGCTATGAAATTTGGATTTACAACAAACGATTTTCAATACTGCCCTTCAGGGAGCAGGGGCATTGGGGTTATAAGTTTAGAAGACAGCATACATGAGTTGAAAGATGTAAAATGCAATGATGCAATCAGAGAAAATCATTTAAAAAGTTTAGGATTAAAATTCATTTTCTTTAAAAACGAAGATGTGCTATATAATTTAGAAAACGTTCTTATTCAAGTAAAACAAACAATTCATCATGGACGATAACTCCTCTTCCATCTTAGCAGCTGCAAGCTCCCCTTCAGGGGCGGGGGGGCTTGGCTTTATTACAGTTCACGCGCCTGCCACTGTAGCCAACCTGGTCTGTGGTTTTGATGTATTGGGACTTTGTTTGCACGAGCCATATGATATAATGGATGTTAGATTGCTCGATGAAGCTAAAGTGATTGTGCGTAGTGCAGACGGTTATCCGTTGCCTGAAGATCCTGCACAAAATACAGCAGGCGCCCCTTTGATAGAGATGTTGAAGGAAGTCGATGAAAATACTGGTTTTGAAGTGCTTATTCACAAACGCATTAAACCGGGCAGCGGTGTAGGTAGTAGTGCAGCGAGTGCAGCGGGCGCTGTTGTGGCAGCCAATCATTTATTAGGCAATCGCTTTAGTAAAGAGCAGCTTATTCAATTTGCGATGTTTGGCGAAAAAGTAGCAAGCGGGGTAAAACATGCCGATAATATTGCGCCTTGCATTTACGGCGGCGTTACACTTATTCGTTCTATTTTTCCTTTAGATATTATTCCGCTTACTACACCTGATTTGTTTGTAACAGTTGTACATCCGCAGATAGAAGTAAAAACAGCAGATGCACGTGCTATTTTAAAACACAATGTATTACTCAAAGATGCCATAAAGCAATGGGGAAATGTGGGTGGATTAGTTGCAGGTTTTTTGAAAGAAGATTATGAATTAATTGGCCGTTCTTTGGAAGATTTTATTATAGAGCCAGTACGCAGCATGCTCATTCCCGGCTTTGATGAATTGAAGAAAAGGTGTAAAAATGCCGGTGCTTTGGGCGGTGGCATTTCAGGTAGCGGACCTTCGGTATTTATGTTGAGTAAGGAAGAAAAAACCGCGCAGGATGTTGCGCAAATTATGGCGGATGTGTTCACCCATTTAGGCATAGATTTTCATACGTATCTAACAAAGATTAATGGGGAAGGCGTTATGGTGCAGCGGTAATTTGTACTTGCTTATCTATCATTTTTACTAAAGAAAAACCACATGGTTTTTCTTTTTTGTTGTATTTAATTGGTAATTAAACGTTTTGAATTAAAATGTAGCAGTAGTTTACTTTGTTCTAATTTCCTATAATTACGCAGGGCACATCAGCGAGTCATCTGTGGGATGATTGAATAAACGCATCTGTATTTTACTGAATTATAGTTTATATATAATAATAGAAATACCCATGGACATTCTAATCATTAACATTAAAATAATCTTGAAATAATTTTGTTATTATCCTCCATACCTTAGTATCTTTATAAGCATACAATTTTATGTAATTGTATGCTTTAATTGTTTAGTACAAACTTCTCTTGTTTCCTAATTTGGTTGCGATTTTTAATTTGATAGTACGTGTATAATGCATGTCCGAAATAAAAACAATATATAACAGGCATGTGTTAAAATAAAAGAGTCCAATGATAGTTGGCATTTACCCAATATATGTCTGAAATGTACGATTGCTGAGCCTGTCGCCTTATGTAAATGCTTTTGAGAACTGCAATTTAAAATTACCACCAATTTTTTCTATTCTGTAAACATATAAACAATCAAGCTGTTAACATTAAAGCTTTGGTTGTCGTCCTTTCATTTATGTGTGTCAGCTATTGTGCTGAAAAGTATCTCTGGAAAGAGATGGGTGCTTGCTTTTGCAAAAATTTCTTCATTCACTCACCATAAAACCAATCATGATGAATTACAGTGGAACCATTGCTCTAAGAGCAGAAAACGGCATGTATGTTAGTGCCTTAAACGGTGGCGGACAGTATTTGATTGCCAACCGCCAATCAGTAGATGCGTTGGAAACTTTTCAGCTTGTTGACTGCGGAAATGGCCAGGTTGCCTTGCAGACATCCAATGGCATGTATGTTTGTGCAGAAGACGGTGGAGGGCAGCCGCTGATGGCTAACAGTAATACCATCGGTGCCGGGGAAACCTTTACATTAATCAACCGCGGCGACAACAATATAGCTTTACTCGCAGTAAACGGGCAATATGTATGTGCCGAAGCTGAAGGAGATCAATATCTCATAGTTAATGGCAACATCGTAAGTACATGGGCAACTTTTGAACTAATAAATATAGCCACCAATAATATCATTATCCGGGAAGCAACAGAACCTCCTCGAGCATCTATTCCAAATGTATTAGTGTTTGATGGAATGGGCACTTATTGCTGCGCCCAATTAGATGTATCAGAATCTGCTTATACAGTAAGCATCTGGTTTAAAACAACCAATAAAAACTGCGGGATTTTTTCGGTAGATGCAGGTGAACAGGGTGCAAGCGGAAACGACCGACATATTTATTTAAATGACGGAGCTATTTGCGCGCGTATATGGAATAATGAAACCATCAAAGGTACCCGGAATACTTTTGCCGATGGTACCTGGCACAGGGTAACACATGTATTTGGCGGCGCTATAGGAGGGCAGCGGATATATGTGGATGGGCAATTGGAAGCAACCGGTACTAAAACATCTTCGGATTTTAACTGGCAGGACGGCATAAACATAGGCTTTTCCAACGATGCAAACAATGTCTATTTTGAAGGAGAAATATCAGAAGTTACCATCTGGTCTATTGCCCGTACAGAGGTAGAAATTATAGCAACAAACGAATTGCTGGCTGGTAATGAAAATGGCTTACTGGCTTATTGGAACTTTAAAGATGGTAAAGAAAATACTATTACCGACCGTACCGCAAACAAAATTATTTTAACCATTAAAGGAAAAGCTGACTGGCAACAGGCAAGTGATTTTTCCGGTGTGTTTGCGCCGGTTGTTCATCCGGAGGTAATTGCTGCTATTAACCACAAAGCCCAACAACTCAGTGCTGCTCCCCCAAGAACGCCGCCGCCGCTTAAGCCGGTTATTTCCGGCAATCCCAATACTGCAACAGCATCACCTGTATCTCAATTAAATAATGATAACAGCCTTGTGCAGTACGAAGCCGTAAAACGCTTATACAATGCAATGCAGGATAACACGCTTACATTTACAGAAGATTTGTTGGGAGATTTTTCAGGAGTATTTGAAATAGTGAGCAACATTCTAAACCCTTTTATTACTATCCATGATCCAAAAGTTGATTTCGTAAAAATTACACCCGGTACCAGCGGTGCAGATGGCGAGCCTTTCAGCAACGACTTAACTGCTGATGTCAACTTAGCAACTGCCGAATCAGCAGCCTTGCATATCTCTGGTGAAACCTTCATTTTCTGGGGCTTGAATGTGCAACTTAAATATGCCGAATTCTCTCAATTCAAAGGCAGTTTATATGGAATACTGAAGTTTTTAATTAATTCGCCGCTAAGCTTAGCTTCTATACTACCCAATGTTCCGCTGCTCGAGGGAATGGTCATCTCTAACCCGGTTATCATTTTATCGAGTATTGAAGATATTGAAGATAATACCCTTAATAACTATTTGCTTTCTGCCAGTCTTGCCGATACCAATATTGTTGATGGCACACTTACAAAAGGATTCAATTTTTTTGGTGGCTTTAAATTGGGAGAATCCGCAGATAAAAGATTGAAGTTTATAGGTGACTTCCTCGGTGTACAGGACATCGTGTTGCACGGAGCCGCCAATGTAACTCCTGGCGACTCCAATTACAAACTGGATGCAGCTATTCCAATAGATATATACATTGTTGATGGATCTAATTTTAAACTCCGTTTTTCAAAAGCTATGTTGGGTGTGGTTATAAAAGGAGAACCGCTGGAACCGGCAATAATTATATCGAACGAAATGGTGGTAACGTTGGTAGTAGGCTCCGATAAAACAGACCTTGTATTTACCGGCGGTATCGAGTTGGCACCAACTTCCGTTACAGGGTCATTTACAATGCAGGTAAAAAGCGATCAGCCGTATGTATCTGCATCAGGCAATGTAGTAGCATCCGGCGAATGGAAAAACCCGTTTGGGATACCGGGCATTACCATTCGCGAACTTGCTATGCAGGTAGGCTTTACCTACGAAGAGCCGTGGATTGATAATGTGGGCGTGCATGGCAATATACAAATTGGCGATATTGATGGTAGCATAAGTGTACTGGTGGATGTTACTAACCCCAGCCAGTTTGTACTTGCCGGCGCTACCGACCACATTACTATTGTTGCTTTAATGAGTTGTATGAGTGAGGCTGCTTTTATAACTTATCAGGCATTGCCATTTAATATTAAACAGATGATTGATCATTTTATCAATCTTAGTCTGGATAATGTAAAAATTTATATTGTACCTACCACTGCATCCATCGGTGCAATCAATTTTGAACAAGGAGTAACCGTAAAAGGTACAATGAATGCCTGGGGCTGGCAGGCTGCTATGCTGATAAAAGTAGATTATACCGAAGGTTTGGAAGTGCATGGAGATATGGATAATATTAATATCAGTAATGTATTTAAAATTACCGGCGCTCAAAGCAATGGTTCGCCACAGCTCAGTCTTACACTTTCGCCCGAGACGGCACCGGACTTTGCTGTTTCCGGAAGTGTATATCTGCTTGGCTTTTCGCAGGATACATTAATCAAAGTCAACCAATCAGGCTTTGTTTTTTACTTTGAAAGGTCTATGTACAATAATGCTATTATTACCAGGCTCAACTGTAGCTTTGGTGATGGTGGCAATTTGGTAGCCAGCGGAACTACACTTTTTATTTTAAACTTCGTCCTTCACACGCCTTTCGGCGACATTCCTCTGAGTGTTTCTTTTGATGCAGCAACTAACTTACAAGTAGGTCCGAAGTATGGTTTTGTAGCGACCTTCAGCGGTAGTTTCGCTTTTCACAATCACAACATCGCTATGCCTGCTTTAACCATTACTGTTGCACCAAGCGATTTTTCAGGTATTTACACCGCAGTGCAATCGCAAATAAATAAGAATGCAGGCGTAATATTCAAGCCGATGTTCAATACACTAAACGATTGGGCAAATGCAGTAAATAGCGGTATAATAGTTCTAGGAATCACCAGTGTAGCATCAGTTGCGAAAAACGTTTATGCTGCCGGGGAATCTGATGTTATAACAGCCTATAAAACTTTAAATATGAATGCCTACCAGATTGCATATGGATTTAGAGATGCATATGGCTATAGCGGACAAGCTATAACAAATACTTTAAAAGGAGCAGACTATGCTGCAGACCAGGTGTCTGTTGCAATAAAATCTGCATACAGCTTTAGCGAAGGTGCAACGGCTGCCGCTTTAAAAAATGCAGGTTATGATATTTACCAGATAGGCGACGGTATTAAATCTGCATATAACCTCACTGCGACGGCGACAGCTACTGCATTAAACGGTGCAGGTTATGCAGTAACTGAAACAGGAAATTATGTGAAAACTGCTTATGGCTTAACTGCAGATGAGCTGAATACAGCATTACAAGATGCGGGGTATGCAGCTAAGCAGGTTGGTGGATATTTGCAAACATTAGGTGATACATTTACAAGCTTAGGCAATACTGTTATGGGTGGAGTTACATCAGCAGGTAACACGGTTAAAGATGGAGTTACAACAATCGAAAATACGGTTAAGAATACAACTGAAACTGTAATCAACAAAGCCAATCCTAAACATTGGTTTTAACATTGATTAATTAGTAGTGAAACATAATAAAAGACATGTACAATGTTATATCAATAGTGATTCCGTAATTTAATTATTTTTCTTGCTTTACTAAACTTAAGAACAGTTATCAATTTAGCAACACAACTTCAAAATATGGCGTTTTAGCAAAATTCAGCAAGAATAACGCTGAGGCGCCATATTTCTTTTTCACCGGAAGAATACCCTAATACTACATGTGGAAGATGACCATAGAATTTGCAAATACGCCCGGGTACAGGAACTATGCTCTGGTAATTAAACGTTTGTAATTTAGATGACGCTGTAATTTCACTTTATCCTTTATTGCCAAAAGGTGAAAGAATCTACGATATAGGTTGCGGTTGGGGTGGACCGATGAGTATGATTGTGAACGATCTTAAATGTAGGGTTTTAGGTCTTACTTCTTATTGAAAAAGAAAAGCTGCTTAGCGTTTTGAGAAACTTTAATTCCAGATTAGTAATGAGAGTCAATTGTCAGGACTATGCTCCTCCCCGTACCACCTTCGGGGATAGCATGCACATGATTAGTTCAACCGAATTAAGAAGCATGCTTCAAAAAACAGGATGGACCATCAGGCATTGGAAAAATGTAAGATAAGAAGGTCTGCCTTCTGTAGCAGTATGGAACAAGCGTTTACAAGCCATACCTATCACTAACGATAAGCATATTGAAACTTTACGCATGTGGAGCAGTGATGTAGTGAACAATCTTGCCGTATGGGGAGCTGACAATCCGCTCATTGAAGTGATGGTAGAATAATTATCAAGACTGATATCAAGGAAATTTAAACTTTATACTTCACTATTTATACACAATATCTTTTCCAAAAGGAGCCAATGCCAAACCCGCCAATTCCAAATGCTTGCGGGCGAATGGAATACCAACAATAGTGATGAATAAAAGGAATGCAAATAAAATATGAATTAATGCAGTGTATAAGCCGCCGGTGCAAATCCAGACAATATTAAACAACAGGGATAAACAGCCGCTACTACTTCTTGAGTCAACAATGGTTTTACCAAACGGCCACAATACAAAAGCTGCAATCTTAAAACATTGCCAGCCGAAAGGAATACCAATAATGGAAACACAAAAGACAACTCCTGCAACAGCATAGCCTAATGCTGATAGTAAGCCGCCGCAGATAAGCCAAATTAAATTGCCAAGCAGATTCATAAACTGTTATAAAAGTTTTCTGTAAAAATAAAGGGTTACAAACTTTCATCTGTAACCCTTTATCATTGATATCAACCAATTAGCTCATTAAAGCTTATCCATTTCACTCTTTACAAACTCCATCAAACTTTTAATGTGTGCAGGCGATAAATCAAATTTCAATCCTGCTGCGTCATACAACTGGGGCAATGTTTTGGTTCCGCCAAGGCTTAATGCGTTAATGTAGTTTTGCAAAGCGGTTTCAGGATTTTCAATGTATTGCTTCCACAAACCAATAGCGCCTAATTGTGCAATGCCATATTCAATATAATAAAACGGCACTTCAAACAAGTGCAACTGGCGCTGCCAGCTATTTTGGCGGTATTCTTCCAAACCGGAAAAATCAACCGTATTGGTAGAAAATTCATCCAGAATATTCATCCATGCTCCTGTTCTTTCTGCTACCGTATGCTGCGGATGCTCGTATAACCAATGCTGGAATTTATCTACTGTTGCAATCCATGGAAAGATGGTAATGACTCTTTCTAACTGATGTTCCTTAGCACGCTTCAGATCTTCCTTGTTATCAAAGAAAGTATCCCAATGGTTCATGGTAAAGAGTTCCATTGCCATGCTGGCAACTTCGGCTATTTCCATCGGGTATTCTTTAAAAGCACTCAACTCTAAGTTATGCGCCAGGAAAGAATGTACCGCATGGCCACCTTCGTGCACCATCGTGGTTACATCGCTCATTTGCCCGGCAGCATTCATAAAAATAAATGGCGCACCACTTTCAGCCAATGGACAATTGTAGCCACCCGGCGCTTTGCCTTTGCGGCTTTCTAAATCCAAATGCCCTAATTCGTTCATTTTCTTCAAGCATTCCGCAAAAAACGGATTCAGTTCTTCAAAACATTTTTCCGTTTTTTCCAGCAGCTCTTTGCCACCTTCAAAAGGATGCAAAGGCTCCACTCCTTCCGGTTCTGCTTCGGTATCCCACGGGCGCAGCGTATCTACACCCAGTTTTTCTTTTTTATGAATATTGATCTGCGCTACCAATGGCAATACATGCAGCTTCACCGCTTCGTGAAACTGAAAACAATCTTCTTTGGTATAATCAAACCTGCCCATTTCGGCAAACTTGTAATCGCGGTAGTTTGCAAAGCCGGCATTATGCGCCACCTGGTCGCGAATGCTTACTAATTTGGTAAAGAGTTCATTCAGCTTGTCTTTGTCCTGCAATCTCCGGTCGCCAATCTTTCCGTAAACATCCTCACGCAATTTGCGGTCGTGGCTTTCCAAAAATTTAGCAGCTTGTTGTAAGGTGTATTCCTGTCCATTTACTTCCACCGTCATAGCACCAGTGATGGCACCATATTGCTGTTGCAATACACTCAATTCTGCCTGCAAGGGAATATTTGCTTCGCGAAACAGTTCAATGCTTTTACGCACATTGCGGAGGTACGTAAAATATTTTTGCTGATCTAATGCCTGTGTAAAAGGCGAGTTGATGAGCTTCTTATTTAGTGCATCTGCATAAGGTTGCAGCTTAGGCTGAATTTCCATGCAGAAGAAAGTAAAAGCTTCTTCCAATGCTTTGTCGGTTGTATCGCAGGTCATGCGAATTTGACGCCAGCAAGCATCTTCACTTACAACTGCCTCCAGCTCGCTTACATCCTGCATCCATTGTTCCAGGTCTTCGCGGCTGTTAATGGCTCTGTCTAATAACTCTTTAAAATACGGCTCCAGTGCTTCCCAGGTAGTAAGCTTAAAATCCTGCGGAAGATAGTGTCGTGGTAATTTTTGAATATCTGCAGTTAATTGCATAATTGTATATTTTGCCCTCGTCCCCTCTCTACAAGTAGAGCGGGGACGTTGAAAAGGGAATCTAAATTAATAAAGGGAATGTTGTAACCCGTTGAACCGTGAATGGTAGTTATCAATTGAGAATGCTATAAGCAACCATTTAAAGTACTATTTAATCACTTAATCATTCCTTGCTTGTTTAAAGCCAACATCGTACATCCACATCATACATCCACTTACGATTCATCCGATGTTTGAATCGGGTCGTTAATGGTTTCGTCGGTTGCAGTTTCCTCAGCCTCGTTTCTTAGCTTGATGGCTACATTATTTTTCTGCAAAATATCAAACCATTTTATCATCTTTTTCATATCACTGGCATATACACGGTCAAAGTCCATATCAGGATATACCTTTTCAAAGTAAGCTTTCACTGCTTTCGCATCCTTCGCATCCGGCAATGGCTCGTTATTTTCCTGCATAGCTTTGAATACCTCTGCCAGGTTTACATTATCCTGGTTAGTATATACTTCTATGCTTTCTAAATGCGAAAAGTTGTGTACGCGCGAAGAAACGAATTTAGTGCTGCCATCTTCGAGTGAGCGAACAATAGCGCCATCTGTTTTGCTGCCTGCCAGCTCGTATAAACCGCCTAAGCCGGTAACAGAAATCATTTTACTGTATTCCATACATCCAATTATTTAAGTGGTGCAAAGTAAGGATAGTAATGTAATAGTTAGAATTGGCTTCCTTAAATAGAAGCGAAAAAAGTTGCTGCGTGGTATCTAAGGGATTACTTACCCGTTCTAAGGATACCTGCTGAATACAATTATTAAAATTTAATTAAATCTTAACATTCATATTCACTAAATAATTAATATCACATTGTATAAACCTCTATATAATATATCTTTGAATATGAGTACATATAAAGT
>Ga0181463_1000084_pt1 | contig 18472 bp, 14 predicted proteins | sample InSIn1gowninarea_FD_119071 | JGI IMG/M metagenome (GOLD analysis project Ga0181463, IMG submission 119071) | Clean room microbial communities from NASA Spacecraft Assembly Facility at Jet Propulsion Laboratory, Pasadena, California, USA -... ... | reverse complement strand
CAGGGATGAAGGAAATCTGGCCTCCATTCCATACACTAGCTCATAAGGGCTCATTCCAATGGATTTCTTGCTTGAAAGTCTGTCTGCCCATAGGGCATTTACCATCTTTTTGTGCCAGTTCTTCTTGTTTTCTTCTAGTACTTTCTTTATGATGTTGATGAGGCTTTTGTTAGATGATTCGACCAAGCCATTACCTTGAGGGTAATAGGCTGTAGAGTGGCCCAAGGTAATATGAAATCTGTGGCAAAAATTGATCATCTTTTTGGACATAAAGGCAACGGCATTGTGAGTGATGATTTTCTCAGGGCAGCCAAATCTAGAAAGGATATTGCACTTAAGGAATTGGATAATGATGGTATCATTGGCTTGCCTACAGGGGATGGCTTCAACCCACTTGGTGAAATAGTCAGTGGCTGTTAGGATCCATTTGTGCTGGCCTGAGGAAGAGGGATGGATTTCTCCAATGAAGTCAAGACCCCATTGTTGAAAAGGTTTTTCGGTTGAGATGGGTTTAAGGGGCAGGGGTAACAGCTCTCTCTTGCCCTCAAAAATTTGGCATTTGTGACATGAAATGGAAAACTTCTTTACATCTGCAAAAGAGAGGGCCAATAGAAACCAGCCCTTAGAATTTTATCAGCAGTGGAATTCCAATATAGATGTCCTCCACAGTCACCTGCATGGAATTCTTTCATGACATTGTTAGTTTCATTCATGGTTAAACAATTAAGCAGTATACCTTCATGATTTCTCCAAAATAATGCACCATCTATAACACAAAACTTTAAAGCCTTCATTTTCAAAAATCTTTTCTTAGACCTAGACAATCCTGGGGGAGCACAAAAGTTTAACAATACAAAGAAAATATCAGTGTACCAATGGCATTGCAGAAATATTTCACTGATATGTGGAGTCGCCAGCTTCGGTTCCTTGTCCAGCTGGTTAATGTCTAGGGCTTGAAAGTTTGTTTCAGACATTAGTTTAGCCAAACCTTGTCCCTTTATCAGCTTGGTTGGTTTTATTTCTATGTCATATTCAAGGATGCTTGCAATCCACTTGCCTCTTTTGCCTTCTAATCCCTCTTGGGTCAATATGTCTTTTACAGCAGCGTGTGGAACATAGGCAATCACATGTGAATACAAAATGTAGACTCTGAAATCCTTGATGGCCTTAACAAGAGCGTAGGCTTGTTTTTCCATGATTGGGTACTTCAAAGGGGCGTCTCTTAAGGCTTGGCTGAAAAAAGCGATTGGCTTTTTAGCCCCTTGTTCATCCTTTTGCAGCAGGATAGCTGTTATCGTGTGGTCAGATGCAAACGAAAAAATGATGAAATCTTTGTCAAACTTTGGGCTGGTTAGGACAGGTGTTTGGGTTAAGGCATACTTGATACTCTCAAATGCTTGTTTGGTTTCAAGACACCATTTTACCTTGGCATCCTTCTTTAACATGTTGCTTAACAATCTTATCAGTTCAGCTAGATTTGGAATAAATCTTCTTAGGAAGTTGATTTTTCCAAGGAATGCTTGCAGCTCTTTTATGTTTTTTGGATATGGAATTTGGAGGATGGCCTGGATTCTTTCAGGGTCAATTCTAATCCCATATTTTGATATGATGTGGCCAAGTAATTTGCCTTCTTCAAGGCCAAAGAGAAACTTTTTGGGATTCAAGGAAATGCCATATTTCCTACATGTCATGAAAATTTGCCTAAGATGCTTGAGGTGCTCTTCATCAGATTTGGAAAATGGGGTCAAGTCATCAAGATAGACAACTAGGAAGTCATGTATTTCTTTGGCAAAAGTAATATCCATTGCTCTTTGAAAGGTGGCACCAACGTTTTTGAGTCTGAATGGCATCTTCACATACTTAAATGTTCCCCACGGTGTGGTAAAGGCTGTCTTGTCCTAGTCGTCCGGGTGAACAAGTATTTGGTTGAAACCTGAAAAGCCATATAGCAAAGAGATTCTAGATGAACCCACTACTCTTTGCAGGATGTGGTCCATTTTGGGCAAAGGATGGTGGTCTTTTAAGGAGACTTGGTTTAAATTTCTGAGATCTACACAAAGTCTAATTTCACCTGTCCTTTTTCTTGTAGGAACAAGATTGGATACCCATTCAGAAAATCTGATAGGTGCTATGATGCCTGCTTCAAACATCCTCTTTACTTCTTTCTCAATCGGCAGAAGGAGCATAGGGTTAATTCTTCTAAGTTTCTGTTTGAAGGGTTTTTGGTTTGGTTTTAAGGGAATTGTATGCTGGATCACTGAGGTGTCATAGGATTTCAAATCCTCATAACTCCAAGCAAATACATCTTGGAACTCTTTGAACAAATCAATGTACTTGGGCTTTTGATCTGGAGGTAAATTTCTGGAACATTTGATCGTTTTGGGATTTTCTTTTGTTCCAATGTTGTGTTCTTCTATTTCAGTGTTAATGGGTTGCAATTTTGGCTTTCTGGGCACATCATTGGCGTCAAACATGTCTTCTAATGCGGTTAGGCCATCAGGCAGAAAGTTATCCTTTAAGTCAATGATCTCTGCCTCTGTTTTGGCATTTTCTTCCAAGTGCATTTGTTTCAACTGTTCTATGTTTTCATTGTCAAAAATAGTTGGTTTCAGGATTTGCTTGGCTGTTGCAGCTGTTACATCTTGCAGATTTTCAGTTGTTTGCTGTTGTGAATCTGTCATAGCATCTACGTCAATGTTGATATTTGAAAATTCATGCTCAAGGGTAAGAAAATTATTAATATGGGTATCATTTTCGAACACTTGCCAATCCTTAACGTTATTTGGGACAGCGGGCCTATGTTTTATTTCAGCTGTGAAATGATGGTTTGGGTCAAAAGGAAGCTTGCATGTACTAGCAAAGTTGGCTAGGCTGTGTGCATGAATGTTATTTTCTCTTGAAATTTTGGCCAGCTTGAATTCAGTGAATGCATTGAGTATATTAGTGGCAGCCATCCTATAGGCTCTCATTCTATTGTCATTGGTAACAAAGTTACCTTTCATCTGTTGTATGATTAAATCAGAGTCTCCTAGGATAGACACTTTCGCAGCTCCTATAGCTTTGAGCAGTTTAAGGCCTAGCAGCAGAGCCTCATACTCTGCCATGTTGTTTGTGCATTTGAAATTCAGTCTATAGGCATGACCTTCTGCATGATTATTATGCGTATTATGTATCCAGACACCTGCCCCTGCTCCTAACTTGTTAACAGAGCCATCAAACTCTAGATACCATGTGATTTCTTGCTTGTGGTTGATGCCTAAAGTGTCAGCCATTCTTGCAGCGGGCAGATTTGAAATTTCCTTTTAAGGATTTTCTTCTTGTATGCTGGTTGCATTATCTATTGTGACAGTTTCACGAGTATATGCAGCCGATTCTTCATTGATTTGTGCTTTTTGTTCTAGAGTCAAAGGCTCATCCTCAGTTGGATAATTCGTGTTATCATTAAACAAAATAAAGGAATCCATATCAGAGTGGATTGAGTAAATGGGAAAATTTTCAGGCTTGCTCTCACTACTCACCACATATTTCATTAGTGTTTCTCTGTACAGTCTCTTTGGTTGCCTAAAGACTGAAATGGTGGCATAGGAGAGGTCTAATTGAAGGGATCCTTACAGCTTTGCTCCCCATGATCTTGATAGGAGCATACCGTATTTTGGTGGAATGTCAGCAACCACTACATCCATGAGGATGGTCTTATTTGGATATTGCACTAAGGAGACACACAGGTCTTTGATGAGGCCTAAACATTTCACTTGACTTGAGTCAAATGAGTATAAACCTTTGTAAGGTCTTGTAACATCAAGGTTCAGTTTTTCCATAACTGCTTTGGGCATAAGATTGTGAGATGGCCCTGATTCAAACATAGCGTTGTGCAAAATCTGGTAATGTATATGCAAACTGACATAAAAGGGTGGGACAGGTCCATGTGTTGATTTTCCATTAACCTTTGGGCCACACAGCAGTTCTGGGGTGTCATCTAAAACATTTACATCATCCTTAACCTCTAGCATTTGAAGTGATCTTTGAATCTGTTATCTATATACATCGTGTTTGGCAAGTTCTGAGAGGGGAATGGATATCTTCAACTTAGCTATTTCTGCCTCTAAATTAAATGGCTTTTCCAATGTAGTCTTGGTGTTGATAATGGTAGTTTTTTCTTTTTCTTCTAAACTATCTGCGATTTGATCTTTTTTATCAGCGTTATGGGGCTTGATTGCTTGCAGTTTTTCAATTTCAGGAGGACTTTTTGGAACACTGTACGAGCTTTCTTCCGAGGGAAAAGGTGGCAAACGCTGATCTTTGGAAGGCTGCAGGTCTGTTATGTCTTCTACAGTGACATGTTGCGGTTGCGAGACAGTTGGATCAGCTGGTTCCGTTGCAATAGCTTTGCCTTTACTCTTGTTGGGCTGTTTGCCATCCTTTGTTTTGCTAGGTTCGGAAATGTCAATGGTCCTAGTTCTTAGCTTATATTGTTTGTGTACTTCATACACAGCAGTATCGTAACCTTGTTTAAAATCAAAAGACTCGCCAGACTTAGTTTGAAACTGATTGTAGTCGAGTTCATTTTGGTCTTCTTTGCTTAAAAACGTTTTGTGATCACCCTTTAGATCCATCAGGTTCATGTGAGTGTCCTGTATGGTTTCACTAGAAGTAGATCCTTCAACATAGTTATCTTGAAAAGGGGTTCTTATGTCATGGTCTTGGTTAGACCTACCAGCATTTGTGTTCTGCGTTTTCCTAAGATTTGGGTTCCTTATGGTATTAGACTGTTGTCCTTCCCATGATGCTTTCCTTTCGACATTTTCTACTCTTTCTCCCAATCTTTGTAGGCCATTGATAATAGCATCAAGCTTCTGGTCAAAGGCTGAGGGTTCTTCCTTAAAAGTGGTTCTTCTTTCCATTCTAGCTCTGTTTCTTTTGGCAATTAAGTTGGCTTCAACACTAACAGCAACGTTTTGCATGTCTGCAAGGGTCTGAGGAGCTCTTTCTTTTAACTGGTATGCCATATTAGGGTCAAAACCATCCAGAAATTTGTATAAGGCAAGGTCAGGTGGAGGCCTTAAGTTCTGTGGTATTGCATTATATACATTATTGAATCTTGCACAGTACTCCAAAACAGTCTCTTGAGGACCTCTTTTAATTGTATCATATTCTGCTAGTATGTGCAAGGGGTCTTTCTTTTTCTCCCATCTGTTAGTAAAGGATTGGTAAAGCTCATCTGGGGTGGTTATGGAATTCGCAGCAAGTGATCTGAACCAAGTTCTTACATCACCTGTTAAGCTTTGAACAAAAATTCTCATTCTCACGCTATCATTATCTATTTCGTAGTTTTCAAAATAATCTTGCATCTTTTTAGTATGCTGAAGGGTAGTAAAAGGGCCAGTACTATCAAAATATGTGATCTTTGATTGGTACTCTTGAGGTAAAGCCCCAGGATTAGCAGGTAGTTGCAAGGGTGCATATCTATTAGCCATATTGGCAGGAATAAGTGGAACAACCAGGATAATAGGGATAACTGGGATAACAGGAATGGCAATAGTGGTAGTTGTAGTATGTGCAGTGAATGGAGGTGTGGAAGGAGTGCTATGAGATGTGGATGATGAATTAGGGGAAACAGGGGTTGAACGAAATAAAACCTTGACAGGAGTCGGAATAGAGCTAGGGTAAGCGGTTTCAGGACTCAAATCAGCAAAATTTTCTTGTCTTCCTTGCTTCCTAAGGATTTTTGGGATTATGTTAGGGTTGTCAAAAACAGATGGGGGATTCAGGTCTGGATTTGACCTCGTGTATCGTGGATTTTTCTTAGGAGCCAGCTTCTGAATTTGTTTTTCGGTATTTCTCTGGGAATATTTTTGTGATTGGCAAAGAACTGATCAGATTTTGGAATGGTTGTGTATGGCTTAAGACTAACATGAAGATTGACTGAAGCAGCTTTTATCTATTCCTGTAAATGTAAAACAAAAATAGTTTCAAAGGCTTCCTGGCTGACATTCAGGCTTCATCTGTAGTTTTAAGGGATATACAGCAATTAGAAAATCAATTTTTCCTGTGGATTTTTACAACTTTCTTTGTGAATTTAACTAAGGAGATTCCCCAAGTGGAGTCACCATTATGTTATCACTCAGGTTGTCCCTCAGGTTGTAGTAAAGGGATACGACCGAGGTAACCACAAACCAACTTTGGATTGCAGGTTCTAGCCCACCTGCAGTCAGAGAGGGCTCTCTCTTTCTGATTCAGATTTGTTGAAATTGATTTTAGGCTAGGTATTGGGCTTGAGGGTTTTTGTTTTGATTTTGGTGGGAAAATTGATGTCTTCGGGTAGAGAGGCAAAGCATAGTCTAATAAGTTTTCAAACCATTGGGCATGGAGTCGAGGAGGAAGATTCATGGTGCATTTTATTGATCACATGAGAGATATATGGAGCAAGGTAACTGCACATGAAACAATGTTTCAGGTTTAAAGGATGGAATGAATGCTAAGGAATGAGAGGCAATCAAGAATCTCTCATTCAGCTTAACAGAAGGAGATAATAGAGCTCTACCCAGGGGCAATAAAGAATCCCTAAATAATTAGCGAACACAGGTGAATTAGGGTAAATATGAGCCAGAAGGAATTCATATTCATTACCAATTCATTCAGATGAAAACATACAGAAATAGCAGAAATTGAGCATAGAGTGCTGTAAACAAATTCTAAGCTAATCTTTCTTCCTGCTATTTAGATAGTGGCTAACAATAAAACATAGGTAATATGCACTTATTGTTCCAGGCTGCAGCATAGGAATTCCACATTCAGTCTTCAGAAATCAACACATCAGACAGTCATACTCCAAACTCTTCAGCAGTCTTTGATTATAGAAAAATTCTCAGGCATACACTGTGGGTCTCTAGTGAGAATTATCAATCGACCAACCCTTAAAACAGTGCAGAGGGTGGTATATATAGGGAAAACTCTTCAAAATTGCTTATTTACAGTTTGACCTAAACAGGTTTGGAGGAAAGATGATTACTTTAACCTAATCCCATCCAGAAATAAATGCATAAAATATCTTGAGCTGCGCTGAGGGCCGTCGTATGGGGACTGAGTGAATGTGTTGTCCTCGGTGGCTTGGTTCAGTTGTCTCTGCAATAACTGTGCATGGGTCTCTGCTCCATGGTAGTTCGGTGTCCTTAAATGCTTCAACTGTGATTTGAGAGGAGGGATGGGCTTTCACCACCTGATTTGACTTTGTTGGCGGTCATTAAATGTTAACCTGCTTTGGGAACTGAAGGTTTCTTTTAAACAATTTAACTGGTACACTTTGTTGCTTCTCTTTCCTCTGATACTCTCTGACAAATGAATTGGGTCGCTTCTCTCCTTTGTTGCGGGTCTAATAAAAAATTAGTGGCCACTGTTTGGCCTCTGTTTCCTCTGAAACTGTCTTCTGCTCCTTTCTGCATGCTTCGCGAAGAAAAACGGGTCATTCAGTGCCTTTCGGGCTTGCTGGGGGCTGCGTGATGAAAAGATTCCCCATTCAGGCCTATTTTATCCAGTGATGCGCGATTTGCACTAGGCGCAAATCGCGCATCAAAAACTGCCTCAGAAACTGATTCCGGGGATCCAGAGTGCGATTTTCGTCCTTCGCGCTAAAATTGCTGATGACATCAGCATGACTGTTACACTAAAATTTGTCACCATGACTATTTGCAGTCAGTATGGCTCCATCAACTGTCATATTGTCCTCCTTGGAAAGTCTTATACCTCTGCTCCTCATGTCAAACTCCAAGAAAGAGAGAAAGTCCTTAAAAATCAATATAACTCTGGTTACGCAGTTTCTCTTACCCTTGCCTGCGTGTATGCACCTCAAGTTCATAATACCTGCGTACTTGTACGCTCTGTCTGTAAAGGGGTGGGTGCGTACTCCTGTAAAGGTCAAAAGCTGTGAGTTTTACTTCAAAAAAGTTACTTGTGGTCGATTCTAGAGCATTCTAGAAGATGGTTTGACGTGTATTGAGCGCCTCCAGATGGTTCATGCATCCCAAAGAAAGAGGAACTTATCCCATCAAGAGGGAAGCTATCCCATTGAAAGAGGGGCTTATCCCATTGATGGTGGACCTGATTAACTTCCTCCAAAGCACTATAAATACAGGCATTGGGCCAGAGGGAGGGGAGGTTGAAAGCTGAACATTCCTAAGGGTAGATGCTGCTGAAATTAGGACTCCCTTATAGAGCTTGAGAGGAGAGATTCCCATCCTTTCTTAACTTCATTTGGAAGTGGGTGAGCTGATCAAAGTAAAGGAGAACTCTTGCTGGACCCTGGGAGGGACCTGCACAACACCAAGGCACTGGTTGTAATGGTTTCTTTTGTTTCCAATTAATGCAATTAAGTTCATTTTTCTCAACAAGTTGTTATATATAATTTGTTTCATATACTCCTTGGTCTTTATGATGAATATGTTTTATTTTATGAGTTATTCAGGTGCTATGTAATCGTTTGCTTGTTAGCGAATGCAGGTTTCAACGAGAAGGAGGAGCTCATCTGGATCAGAGAGGCTGGACTACTACAAACATCGTTGGACTAAAGGTATGTTTTAAACACCTAGTTGCTTGTATTTTAAATGCATATTTAGGGAAAGATAGTGCTTGATTGTTTTGTTTGTCACTAGAAAGCCTTAGCTTCTAGGGAGGTCGGTTTTTTCCGCAAAATTGACTTTTTCCGCATGAAAAAATGGCGACTCCGCTGGGGAATCCATGGATTTGATTGATTTCTCTTTTGATTGATACTTTGATTTGGGAAACATTGATTTGTTTCTGTTTTTGACTTGATGATTGTGGGATTGGGTGAATTTAGTTAATTTTGAGTTAGTTTTCATTTTTCATACTTTTGGGAGAGGTACACACCCTCTGAGTTAAGCACAGTGCGTACCTGTACGCACTTTTGCTTTGTGCACAGAGCGTGGATGCACCTGTGTAAACAGGTTGCCTGCGTACCCTGTCAAAAATTTGAAAAAATTTAAATTTTTCTCTTTTTTATCAGTTTAGAATTTGTTTATAGGTTGTACGGCGGCAATACCGCCCATCTCCCAAACGCTAACCTTCGGGCGCGTTGGGGGACGGGAAGGCCCGCCCACCGTAGATCTGTGGGGCGGGTGATCTAACGGTTGGTGGCGAATGTGGAACGACGAAGGTATAAGGGCGGGATTCCGGGGAATATTCCCATTTAAATAAAGCGCGGCGAGGTTTAGACTTAGGTTTTGTGGGTTTGGGGGGTTAATAAGCGCGGGTTAATGTTTTGTATGCACAAAACTTAGGTTAAGGGAGCAAAAAGTGGGTTTTTGGCGGGTTTTAGGGCTAGGGGAGAGGTTGTTAGCATGACCAGGTGTCATCTAACTCCTGCTGTGACTCAGATGGGCTAAAAACAGCCCCAGATAGACTATTCTTTCCCTGACTTAGAAGAGATATGGCTATATTGCCAGGGAGGGGATATTTATATAATGGAGTTCTATATACATATTTTTAGTAGGGAAAAGGGGAAAACTGATAGGGAGTTATATACTAGAGTTAGTAGTTAATATGGAGATGATAAGCAGGTGCCAAGGTAGGGGACCTTAGGCTAATTTTTGGGGAAAAGAACTTGTAAATGAGAAATAAAGGATCCTTGAGTGAAGGAAATCTTCACCAAGGCAAATGACATGGAGAATGATGAAACTAAGAGGAATCAAGTAGATCTTGACCTCTTTGGGGAAATTAGTAAGTGACTTGGGGAATTAGAAGAAGGGGAATTAGAAGAAGGGGCAGTTAGTGATGTCCAGCTTGAGCTTCTCCAGATGAAAATTCCCTGATAACTGTGATCTGGAAAAATATACACTTAGAAACACAAAGTTTGATCATGAATAATTCTACAACCACACAGCTACTTACCCAGCCTATTCACCTAGCATTTTTTCTTCTTTTTGGTTTGGGTGCACTTAGACTTGCAGACCCAGCTTTACAAATTTTCTTTTGAATGTTTGCTATCTAAATCTACACTTATTTCTGCCAGGGCCCAGATTAAGCAGTTGGGTCCCTTTGATTCTCTACCTATCTACAAATCTGCCAAGATTAAACTGTTTGGATAGATACATTCTCTATATTCTAAAACAGGAAATTGAAACCTAGGGAGACCAAGATTAGACTGTTTGGACCTCCCTTTTAAAAACTCTTCAAAACTGGAACAACTCATCAAAATTGGAATACAACAATGGCATTTGGACTGGCACCCTTCATGGCTTTCTTCTTTGGTCTCTTCTGGAAATATGGAACACTGCAGCTTGCAAAGTATGACATATTTGGCCTGTAAAAATGTCAATCATGAAAAATGAACACCTGTTGCAACAGGAGGCTAACAGGTGGTTCTATTTCTCCAGCAAGTAAGTAGCCCTAAAATCATACCCTCATTTCATTTCACATTTCACAACTTCATGGTTAAGTCTCTTGAATGAAACTTTGAGTCTTCAAACTTGCAAACCATAGTTTCATTCACACACCTCTAATTTAACACCCTAATTATCCCTTTCCCATACCACTATTAAAATCTTTCCCAAACTTTGTATCATTTCATTATCTCCCAAAGCATTCTATTCCCAAAACCCTGAGACCTAGGTGTTCTACTTACCTAGGCTCCAAAAACTCCTAGCGTGTAATAAAATTCCCTATCAGAATTCCCTTTACATTCCTACTCCCTGTTACTTCCCTTAAACCAGAAACCCCTTCCCTCATCTCCCTGAATTTCCTCACACCATTCCTAACTCCCTACACATACATTCCACTATAATTTCATCTCTCTAGTGTTTTAAAATCAAGACACCATGTCACAAGAAGAAAAAAAAAATCTAGTGAAGAGGAAAGAAAGGGAGGAAGTCAAACAAAGGATGGAAAATCCTTAGATTCTATGACATCTTTCAAACATCTAGGAGGTTTTGAACTCTGTGAGAAACTACAAAAGGTGCAATATCATCCTATGTTGAGTAAATTGTTCATCACCAATCTCCATGACAACTAGGTAACCCTTGCTGGTCTCACTTTCACTGTATCCACTACTATCATATTAGCTGCCACTGGAATCCCAAATGTTGGGGAGAAATGGTTTAAACAAGGTGATTTGGAGGAGCATTACTATGAGACCTATATTAAACCTAGATACAGAAATGATAGAAAGAGGTTGTTTCCTTTCTCTTACCTCCCTGACATATTTGTTCCCATGATGAAAATTATCATGAAACACTTTACTTGTGAAGGAAGTTTTTCCATATTGTATACCTATCATATTTGGCTACTCATGCATTTCACAAGGCTTAAGATGCTCAACATACCTTATTATCTCTTCTAAAGCATTGAAAATATGGCCTACATTGCCCAGAAAAGTGACTATAAAGATAAAATGAATAGTCTTTGTCATCATTCCCTCATTAAAATCATAGTCCTTCATCATCTCAAATAGTTCAACACTGCATGGAGTACCTTCATTTCGAATGAAATATTTACCAATGCATCCATTCAACATGTTCAAGATGTGCCTTCATCATCTCATCCTTCCACCTCCATCTTATCCCATAGATCATTCATCCTCATCTGATCAATCACCCTCACCATCACCTCCATCATCACCATTTCAGGAGCATATTCATTCACCTAAAAGAGATGAAATCAAATAGCTGGAACAGATTGGATAGGTTCAGGTCATCAAGACCAAGGAGGCTGATTTTGGCATTTTTACACACATTTATCAGAGAGGCCATAGGCAAGTGTTTTCCCCACAAATTGTGGGAGGGGCCTTGTTCTTCATCGGCAAAGTAGGTACAGAAGGGCAAGGAAAAGATGGTAGAGGCAGTAATCAAACATGAGGAGGAGGACCTCCATGAGATAGAGTAGGATTTTGACTTGGTTGACCTAACTGAGCATGATGATAGTGAGAGCATAATAATTTTCATCAAAGAAAAGGATGCGTTCGCCAGGGAGCTCCAGATCAACCTACAAAGGGAAAAATACATTATCTCATATTATGAGTAGGAAAACAAGTAGCTTGAGGCCAAAAATGAGGTCATGGAGATCAAGCTCATCAAGCCAGAGAGGAAGCAATGAAATCCAAGGCATTTCTTGATGAGGCCAATTATAGGTATAGTGAAACTGAAGAAGAGCAAGAACCTAGAAGAAGGCCTAGGACTAGAGGGCTGAAAATAGCTCTAAACTAGAGAAGCAAAAGGAGGTTGAGCTGGCTAATAATATCACATGGAATGAGAAATTTTCCATCTTGGTCGATGAGAACTGGGAGCATTGGCTTGATAAGGTCAATCAAGATTTAGAGAAGATCCTAGACAAATCCAATCAGCGAAATGAAATTCATAGGAAGATGGCAAAACACTATGCCAACATAGAAAGGAATGCAAGGGAAAATCTCAAGGCTGTAAAGGCAAAAATTGAAGCCCTAACTCACCAAAAAGAGAAGGAGAATATATACATCCATGTTGAAGCCTCATTCCATGTGCAAAACACATGATTAGTAATAATTTCACCAATTTTGAGAAGTTATGGTGTAATTTGAAGTTTTTTGTGCTTTTCAAGTAATTATACATAGTTTTTGACAACTAGAATGCCGAAGGCATTGCGCTTTTGTTTGGGTCACTTTTTGGACAAAAGAAGACCACCATTGGATTTAGATTAGGGAATACATGTTGGAAAACAACTTTACAGGCCTTGTTTTGCACAACTAGCAGGTGAAAAGGTGAAAAACACGTAAAAAATCAATGTTCTGCCTCCTTTTTCACCTTGACACTGCACATTTGACCAGTCTTGGAAGAATCCATTTTTGGAGGGTAAAATCAAGTCCATTTTTCAAAGTAAAGTTATATCTGGAAACTACACAAGATAAGATTTCTAATGAGCTATACTGGGCTTAATTTGGACACCGTGAAGGCACAAAAAGGGTGGGTTTGAAGATGGCATTGCGCATTTGACACTGGCACTATGCACTTGACACTGACGCTACGCATTTTACCAGTGGCCTAATTTTTCACTGTTTTTTCTTCAAATTTGATTTTCCTCTTGGGAAATCAAATTTTTACTAATGTAATTGATCATGTAAATATAATTATGGTCTTTTTACTATTACCTAGGGTAAATACACTAGGTAAATAGACTCTATGAGGTGTAATGAATTAGATCATTGTAATTAGGGATGAATCACTTTGGCCACCCTACGGTCTAGCTATCAGCTCAAATTTTGGTGGAACTGCTACTCGTCTCATGGATTCGACCCTTGATGGATGGGAGGAGTTTGTTTGAGGCCTATATCATGTACTTTTTCAGTCATTCTATAGGTTAGACTCCATTGGATGTTGTACTAGTGTTTCAAACTTTGGCATGGAATATATTTGATGAGTTGCAACTATTTTGGTGGGATTATTGTGGCATGGTATTTTGATATTGTTTCTTCTTTAGTTACATGTGTGTGAATGTTTTGTATCTTCCATGATCCATTTCACTTCTAAATATGTTTGATTTTCAATGTGTGATAAGCATAATTCATCTTCTATGCTCTGTTTTGGGAAAATCATCATAATTTGTTTCATTTCTTCAGTTTAAAAAGAATTCATGATTTTCATGCTCTTTTAAGTATCTCATCAGTCTAAACCATTTCATCAATATACTACAAAGTGTTAAAGTAACTTGCCTACCTTGCCCCATTAGATGTCTGCAATTCTGATTCTCTTTTTCCCTGACTTGGTTCACTCTCTGACCTAATTCACTCATCCGGTGACTACCCTAATCAAAATAAAATCAAAACCCTGAGCTACCATAACTAGCCTAAAACCCTAATTCATCTAGCCCTCTTAGATGTGATCTTTTGGAGAGAGCCCTCTCCGGCTTGGTAGGGATAGCTACTAAGTCAAAATATTGATCTGTGGTTACCTCAGCTAGACTCTTCCTCAGCCTTGGAGATCCTTTCAGAATGGGACCCTAATATGATATGAAAATAGGAGTTTTGATCACTAATGGCAGTATGCAAATACTGAGTCTAACATCGGCCTTATTTGGGGATGGCAGCTCCTTGGAGGTGTCAAGAACACTATAGACCAAGTGCCTAACCATGTGGGTAAATACAGTCAAAAACTCAAACTGAAATGCATGAATAAATTATAACAACTCGAATAACACAAACTGACTCAAAACTAACTTACTTAAATGACAACTAAACATTGAAAATGGTAGAAAATCAGTGAAGCTCCATGGCCTTCACTTCGGGCTCTAAACTTCAATGATTTTCTACTTCACACTTGTAGAAAATTAAAATGTTATGTTGAATAAAACTAGGACAATTTAGAAAAGATAGTGCTTAAGGAGCCTACCATTGACATGATGATTGAAGCAATGGCCAAGTTCACAAGCCTTGTTTCCAAGCTAACACTGTCTATACACTAGAAACATGCTTTATAAAGCTTCTAAGCAAGCCTAAGGGAGCGTTAGTGACCCAAGTAACTCTACTTGTTACCTCAGGAGAAGCGTTGGTGAACCCTAATGAGGATCTAAGGGTCAAAGGAACGGATTGACTAAGAAATATCCCAATATTCTCTCTTAAATCAACTTAGAAAATCAAGGAAATATCCATGTTCGACCTATTTGGGAGATTACTAATCCTAATGGAGTATGCAAATGGGAAACAACTCAAAATAATGGCAACATCATTTCCTTTACCTAAAGAAACTCATGGAGAAACTTGGCAACCCTAACCTCACATGATGCATAAGTAGAGCTAGGGCTATTGCGAAAGGGGTCAGATCATTTGAAAGGATAGCTTACTTGATTTTCGAGCAGAGTGTCAGACTTAAGCATAAGAAGTTGGTAATAAGGGAGAGAGAGAGAGGAGCTAGAGGGGTAAGGGAAGGCTGATGCAACCGATGGTTGTAATCACTCTTTCAACATTAATATAGAACTGTAGTTATACTATAATTCATTTATATGTTTATTCAATGTCTTTTAGCATGAGTAGCTTAGTTATGTGCAACTAGATGTATTTTTTATATTCATGCATTGATTATCAAGGTTTTATGTTGTGATTACACTTGTCTTTTCTATGTGCAAGACTTAATCTTGAGCTAGCTTAGTGTTGAAAATGCAACAAGATGATGGAGCTTAGTGAAAAGAAGTTGCCTTCACTAAGTGTGCCCGCATGTTACTTTTGGTGCAAAGTCTATTTTTAGACATATGGATCATGGTCTATGAGTTGCAAGATGCTATTTGTGGATTATTGGTCATGTTGGTAAAAATAGATGGACTTCTATTTTTAGACATATGGGCAGAGTCTATTTTTAGACTGCCAGGCTAAAAATAGAACAGTCGAATATTATTAGCTCTTCATAATATTTGGACTATAAACATTATCTTATCCTCTTGCATCACTTCAGTTCGAGCTACGGATGTGGCACATGCAACTACCTAAAGGAAATATGCTTTTCTTATGGGTCAGTTGAGCTATTGCATGATGGACTTCAATTAGAACTCAAGTGATTGAGTTTGGTGGAGTTGATTGAGGAGTTGATGGAATTGTGTTCAGTTTGACTTAGTTGAACTAGTTGTTTTTAGTCTAACTGCAGAATACACTAGTGATGAGTGATGTGAATTAATTGTTAATTAATTCACTAATTATTAACTCATAAAGAAACTAAATAATACATCAGTTAACTCAGTGCATGGACAATTCAGTGGAGACAAGTGTTAGAGGTGGGTGAAAGAGTGAGACTGCTATCAGTTGTGACTATAGCTGTGCATGAGATTTGCACAATCATTGATGGAGATTTCCAATGAGGATTGCGTAGTACAACAAAAGGGAATTCAAACTTGGATCATTCCTATTCTCACATTGGATTGCGCAGTAGAGGCTGGCAGACAGTGGAGGAGATTTGAACCTGTGACTTGATTCATATCTGACCTAGTTTGTGTGTAGCAGGTGGAGATAGTACTGAGTACTTGTGAGGAGTATTGTAGTATGTATTGTTACATGTTCTCTATCATTATAATATATAGATAGTTGGGGGTTTTCAGCTGTATGATTTCCCCAGTACATAGTGTGTTAATGTGCGCATGTGATTGATGTTTCATTGTTTTTAAGTCCGCAAAATTAATGATCAACGTAGAGGAGGTTATGTATTATGCATGCATTCTGAAAATAGTGTATAATCAGGATAATCTCTGTGAATAAGTGTTATATTATTCAAAATTTCTGCATGGTATCAGAGGGAAGTTGATCATCAGATCTATTATTCATAAATTGATTACATTTTATTTCTTCAGGCAGAGTCTGTAATCGGGCCAGGTAGCCTCTAGATTCATCCTTCTTTTGGAAGGTGAGATATTCGGTAAAAGCCCATACAGTCAATCTCTGTACGAGAAATACCTTGTTCTCATGAATTTTAGATTAGAAGCGGTTGACATGGAAAATTTTAGGGGCTAATCTTCACCCAGTGGGCTAATTTTCCATGATTTTTCCACAAAATGATTCGCCAATTTCCAATTTTTATAAAAGATGATTCGCCCAAATTTTAGAATATAAAATTATTTTACCTTAAAAATCGCCAACATTATATAGAGACTACATATATAATCATTATAAATTTGAATAATTTTACAAATATATCAATAAACATTTTATAGTTTGCATATTAGGGATTAGTGAGATTCGCCAATGTTTTAAACTTCAAGAAAATTTTCCATCCTTAAAATTTTCCTTGGCGGTTGAGTTTTGAGCTGGTGGAATTCGAATTTGTAGCAGTGTTTTCTTGGTGTCAAAGTTGAAATGTCTTTCAATGGATTGCAATTGGAGTATGCTCTTGAAGGCAGCTCGAATTATATTGCATGGAAAGACAGGATGGAGGTAGTGTTAGATGAAAATGGGTTGAAGGAGTTCATAGAGGCTAAGGTCCCAAAGCCTACTAATGTTGCTCACGTTGAGGTTTGGCAAAAGAAGACAGCAAAGTGTCGAAGGATTCTGTTGGAGGGCGTGAAGGATCACATTGTATCCAGCCTACATGGAAAGGCTTCTCCATACTTGATGTGGAAAGCGTTGATAGATTTATTCCAAAGCAAGAGTGACTAGAGGAAGTTGGCATTCAATGATAAACTCAGAAACATTAAGTGTGAGAATGGAGACAGTATGCCCAAGTATCTCACGAAGTTCACCCAATGCCAGGATGAGCTGGGAAGTGTGGGGGTGACTGTCGATGATGAGGACTTGGTGAGCTTGGCTCTCCTTGGTCTTCCGAAGAGTTGGCATTCCTATCAGGACTCTGTTAATGGTCAAGAGAAATTTCCAAGATGGGAGAGACTTTGGTCGGATCTTGTGCAAGAGGAGATCAGGCGAAATACCAGGGACGGATCTTCATCAAAGGCATCTGATGAAGAAAATTGTGCTTTGGCTGCCAAAGAAAAGAAGGGGAAGGAGAAGGGTTCTCTTTCTGAATCTAGTTCTTCCAATGATGGGAAGAAGGTTGACAAATTGAAAGTGTGATGCTTTCGTTGTCATGAGGTGGGTCATTATGCTGCAAATTGTCCACGGAGGAAATCCAAGAAGGGATCTGGGGAAGGATCTAAGGGTGAAGCACTTGCTTCACAGTTTGAGTTGGCTTTCACACTCTTCGCATGCATGGTTTCATCCATGGTGGGAAGTGGTTGGTTTCTTGACACTGTCGCTCTCTCTGCTGCTCCATCCGCATATGTATATACCCAATCAGTCAGTTCCTGCTACTCCACATCGGGGCTCCCGTAGCAAGGTCTCATCCAAGAGGTTGGGTACCTCAAGGATCCTGCCCCTCCTCCTTGGGACGATCACCCTATATTGCCCCACCTCCTACCTAGAGGTATGGCTTCATGTGATCCCTCAGCCCACCTGGCTCAAAGTTTCCCCCTACTGGAGGTCTCTGCATGAGTAGATGTCTCTACTCGATCTCCTCTCAGCTTCCCTTGTTGTGGCTGCTCCACAACCTCCTGAAGCTGCTGCACCAATCGTGGCTCCTCCACAATCATCTGAGACTTCTTCTGGCTCTGCATGTTGAGAGGTAATATATGCTCCCTCTCAACCACCAAGTCTCCAGCAATTTCCGCACTGCTCAAGGCTTTGCATGCATCTTGAACCTCAAGAGCATACAGGTTCTTGACCCATGAACCAATCTGCTTCACCTGTCTAGTGATGATGTGTCCAAGGAAAACCTTTCCCTTACTAAAGACTACATCATAGCCTCTTTCTTCCAGCATTGCGATCGAGACCAAGTTTCTCTTTAGTCCTGGTACATACTTGACATCGGTCAAGGTAAGGCAAGCTCCATGCTCCCTCTAAAAAATAACCGTGCCTACACCTGAGACACTATACTTCTCATCATTACCCATCGCTATGAGTATCTGGAGATCTTTCTCCTCCAAAGTACTGAACAAACTCTTGTCACCGGTCATGTGGAAAGAAGCTCCA
>Ga0181463_1000076_pt1 | contig 18725 bp, 16 predicted proteins | sample InSIn1gowninarea_FD_119071 | JGI IMG/M metagenome (GOLD analysis project Ga0181463, IMG submission 119071) | Clean room microbial communities from NASA Spacecraft Assembly Facility at Jet Propulsion Laboratory, Pasadena, California, USA -... ... | reverse complement strand
GAGAGAGAGAGAGAGATAGTACATTTACAATAGAAGTCAACACTTTGACTTATCTGGATCTGAGCAAAGATCATTTCCTATAATGATGAGATCAGTTGAAGACATTCTGCTTCAACTGAATCTCCTAGGTGACGACTTTGCCTATCCATTTCATTCATCATGCTACATCATGCATCTTCATGCTACTCATGATCACTATGCTACCCATATATCAAGTTGTCCATGACTTCATACTTCATGCTATTCATGCATCATCATGCCTCATGTTGCCCATGCATCATCGTCATCATGCTGCCTGTGCATATGCTGCCCCTGCTAGTATGAATCATAGTCATCATGCTGCTTGTGCATCATCATGCTGCAACACTATAACACTATCATCAGCCTTAGTTGCTTTCTATGGCTTACATCCTAGTAAAGCAGCTAGGCTATAGTTTCGAAATCCTCCATGCAGTCTCAAACTACATAATCATGTTGTTATTGACTGCATGTATATATATAATGCCTAAGATATATATATGCCTGAGCTGCGTTGAATACATATATACCTGAGTGACTGCGTGCCTGCGTATATGAATCTATTGCTGCATGGAAGGAGTCTCTAGACAGCGTATGAGACCATATATGACTGTGTTCCAATTTCATATAAGACTGTGATCCATATATAAATGCGGTTGCATTCAATATATAAATGCGGGTTATATATGACTGTGTTCCTGTTCCATATATAACTGCAGGTTATATATGATTTCATTCCAAACAAACAGGTTCTATATATGACTGCATTCCATATATATGCGGGTTATATATGACTGCATTCCTATTTCATATATAACTGTGGGTTATCTATGACCGCATTCCAAACAACAGGTTCTATATATATCTACGTTCCTTCCATGAGTAGCATATCTTTGCATGAATTGCGTATATAACTCAGGAATGAACAACGTGTGACATAAACAACATATTGATGTCCTATTGAACTACGTATGGGACAATGTGTGAGTGCTAGTTCATAATTGTTCCATTGACTGCGAGTGGGCTTCAGGACAACGTATGAGTACTCTCTCATAATTGTTCCATTGACAGCGTGTGGGCTTCAAGACAACATATGAGTGCTCTCTCATAATTCTTCCATTGACAGCGTGTGGGCTTCAGGACAACATATGAGTGCTCTCCATGAATTATATGACCAGCGTATAACATCCACGCAGAACAACGTATAAAGATAGTGGATAACTTCCACAAAGAACAGCGTATACTTGAACAATGTGTATATATATGAACTACGTAAGGTCTCCCTCCTGTGCTTTTATTGTTGGTGCTTCATCTAGTAGGGTTAGGTTTTTGGTTGTTTATGGTTTTCCATTGTTTCTCAATAATAAAAGGGCATCTGAACCTCATTTTAACATAGTTCATAAGGCATGTAGTCGTCACATCTCTTCTCAAAGATAAGCTACCATCGCCCAAGCTAGCCTGCTTCCATTCTACAAATAAACAATTTTCAATATTTGTTATAAATTAATTGAAGTTCAATTTTCACTGTAGCTTTGTGTTTTTGTTTAAATATGTATTTCATTTCGTTCATGCAAAGATCTAGATTGTGGTATTAGAGCTATCTTCTTTTTCTCTGTATTTTTTGTGCATGTCCCCAAGGAGGTCAAAGTATAAGGAGTTGGGACTTGAACTGGCTAAGCCCTTGCAAGGTTGGCCTTTCCAACCCTGATGACCTTTGATGGTGGAATAAAATAAAGATGGGGGATAAATATATCCTTTCAAACTATTTCTTGAAGAATCCCTTGAGTGGAAAAGGAACGAGATGATAGATAATTTTTTCCGGATCCCTCGGTGGGTATTGGTGGGTGATGCATCTTCATCTAGGAGTTTCTTCAGAGGTATTGTCCTCTTTAACATATAATTTAACTTTGATATTCATATATTTTAAGGCCAGATAGAGGCATATGTCATAGATAGATGGTTAAATCTGCTGGAAGGATATTTTTCGGTCCATACTTTTTCTGATAGGGAAAATATTACTTTTACACTCCTCGAAGCCACCCCCCATGTTAAGCACTGGTGGAAAACTTATTATGAGCAGCGGGACGAGAAGGGAACCTCACTATTTTTAGTTGAAGCCACTTGGAATTATTTCTGAGACACCATCAAGGAACACTATAACCCTATTAGGAGCTATGAAGATAAGTATATAAAATGGACCACATTGCGACAAGAAAGGGACCAAGACATGTCAAAGTTCACAAATATTTTTCATACCCTACGCATGAAGCTGGGTATCAAGGAATTTGAGCAAAATATAGTAATCAAGTATTGTGGTTGTATACAAAGATACATCCAGGAAGAAATAGAGTTCCTAGACATCTCCTCGCTTGGCATGACATACTGATATGCTGTCAAGATTGAGCAAAAATTTAAACAAAAGAAGTGGGACTTTGGATTTGTGAATCTGAAGTAGGGCAAAAACACCTCCAAGCTGTAGGAAAAATGATCTAACCAAGAAGGAATGAGAGGAATGAACCAAAACAACCCATCAAGTCCATAATTAAATAATAATAGTAGGAAGATGAAGAAAAACACAGGAAAGTGGTGTGAGTTCCATAAGATCCCTATGCACAACACAAATGAGTGTCGTGCGAAGGAGTCATCGGTGGTTAAACTAAAAGCTTATGAATTAGATACATGTTCTGGATCAGAGCCAAAACCAAACAAGGGGAAATTGATCATTGATACAGAACCCAACACCACTATTACCACCACCAAGGTCAAGAAGATTGAGCCCGAAGATCTAGAGGAGAGTTAGTGTCTCTTCCACTCAAAGATGTGGGTGAAAGGTTTGTCATTGCAGTTCATTATCGAAAACAACCATCAAAATAACCTCATCTAAACTGAGGTTGTGAAGTGATTAGGTCTATCAAAAACACCACACCGATAGTCATATACCATCGGCTGGCTCCACCAAGGGTGAGATATCTACGTCATCCAGCAGTGTTTCTTTCCCTACAATATCAAGCCATTCATGGATGAGGTACTATGTGATGTTTCTCCCCTTGAATTTTGTGATGTATGATTAGGCCAACCATACTTGTGGAAGCGTCATGTTGTGTATGAGTCTAGGCCTCGCCTTTTAATTATTACTTTGGGCAATTAACTGTACAGGATATCAGAGGTAGTACCACCTACCGTAATTTCTTTAATCTCTACTAAGAAATGTAGTAAGATCATCACTTTGATAGAGAAATTTGTTTTCTTTTTTATTTTCTCTCAAAGTAAGGGGAAGATCATGTACACATCCATGGACTCGGGGAAGGGTTCCTCCATTTAGCGTAAGTAGGTAGATAAGGTCATGGAAGAATACAGAGGCATATTCTCCTCACACACATGCATACCTTTATACTATTAGGTCAAGCATTCGATCTGAGTCTTGGAGCACCTCTATCAAATGGGCCGATACATGACCACTCTCTTCTAGAAAATGAATAAATCAAGTGGAAGAACCAAGTGTTTCTACAAAATGGCACACCCAACCAAGTTCATCACCATGTGGGAGCCCAATTGTACTTATATAGAAAAAGGATGGGACCTGGAGACTCTACATCTATTATCAAGGACTCAAGAAAATAATTTCAGTAACATATATCCAATTCCACAAATTGATGACCTCCTTGACCAGCTCAAGGCAGACAAGTACTTCAGGAAGATTGATTTGAAGTCTCGCTATCACCATGTTCTAATAGAACCCACAGATGTATGGAAGTCTGCCTTAAAATCCAAGGGCCTTTTTGAGTGGTTGGTCATTCCCTTGCAAATTTTATGAGGCCGATGGATGGAATTTTGTGACCTTTCATCAACTCATTCATGGTTGTATACCTAGACGACATCCTCATCTTCAACAAGAGTTGGGAAGAGCACTTGCAACATAGTTAGAAAGTACTTCAAACCCCGTGGTAACACAAAATATGTGCCAAATTGGAGAAATGTACCTTTGGCATGAACCATATCCAATATTTGGGTTACATAATTGATAAGCAAGGTGTGCATGTGGATCTAGCTACGATCCAATTCATTTTGGATTGGCCAACCCTGACCACTCTAACAGAGCTTCGTAGCTTTTTGGGCCTTGCCAATTTATATCAAAGGTTCATGCTGGGATTCTCTCATATCACTTGGCATTTGAGTCAAGCTACCAAAGGTGAAGTGAAAGCATTTTTTTCTAGTTTGAGTCCCAATAGAAGTCGTCATTGAGTAGAAGCACTGCCTTTTCTCTACACCAGTACTTGCATTAATAGACCTACAACAACCATTTGAAATGGGGATAAATGCCTCTGAATATGTTATTGATGTAGTTCTAACCTAACAATGGCATCTAGTGGCCTATCATAGTGAGACACTCTCCGATATAATTTTGAAATACCCCACCTATGATAAGTAGATGCATTCCATCATGTAGAACTGTAGACAATGGAAGCATTACATTCTTGGGAAGGAGACAATCATCGACATAGATCATCGACCCCTTAAGTTTATATAGACACAAGTGAAGTTGTAGAATTACTGCCATCAAAATTGGTCCATATATCTGCAACAATTTCATTTAAACATTAAGTACAAGAATGTTAACACCAATAATGTTTCAAATTGTCTTAGTCAGTGACTAGTTGTGGCACTGACCATTGTTCTCAACTCTTGTGAACACAAGACTTCTGGATTGCCGCAAATTTACAAAAATGATCTAGAATTCATGACCACATATCAGATGTTGATGGATGGAAAAAAAGTTCTAGAATTCCACCTCTAGGATGCACTATTATGCCACCTGGGACACCTTTGTATTCCTTCAAGCAAGCATTCCAAGATGATTTGGGAGACGCACTACAGTCTAGTCACAGGAAACTTTGGTGTAGATAAGACAGTGGCAGTACTGCAGGAGTATTTTTATTGACCAAATCTCAAACAAGACATTAGAAAACATATCCAATCCTACACTACCTGTGCCATATCCAAGCCAATCATTAAGAATTAAGGCCTGTATACTCCTCTTCCTACTCCTAGCCGGTCCTGGGAACCCATCTCCATGGACTATATGTTTGGCCTTTCTTATACGAAGCATGGAAATGACTATGTATTTGTGGTCATCGACATATTTTCTAAGATGGCCATATTTTTTACCTACAAGAAGAGTATCACAATAGAAGCCAGTGCTAAACTCTTCTTTGAACAAGTGTTGGTACATGTCGGGATCCCGTAGACCATTATATCAAATTAGGATAATAGGTTCCTAAGCACATGTTTGTTGAACCTCCAGTCATTTTTGGACACCAATCTCACCAAGTTAACACATTCCACCCCTTGACTAATGGCCAGATAGAGGTCATCAAAAGGATGATAGTGAACACACTATGCATGTACATCTCTAAGCATCCACGAACATGGGATGAGAGTCTTCCCTATGTGCAACACAATTATAATAGAGCCCTCCATATATTGGCTAGCCACAACCCCTTTTAAGTGGGCATGGGATATCAATCATTATGTCCGATTGATGTTACACTGCCTCTTGCAACTACACAGGAAGAATGTGCACATGTTTACTCTAAAGCTAATAAAGCCATCATATTTATTGAACACATTCAACACATCCACCAATAGGTTCATGACATCTTGGATAAAGCCAATTCCAAGCACAAAGAAGGGAATCATCAACATTAGGTTCCACATATCATTCATTTGGATGAAAAATTATGGTTGCATTTGCAGAAAGAACACCTAATTAGAGCCCATCAAAAGCTTTCATCACTCTAACATGGGCCTTATACCATCACCAAGGTTGTGGGAGAGAATGATTTTAAGCTCAGTATCCCCCATTCCTTGGTTTGCACCAAATATTCTATGTAGACTGCCTTCAACCAAACTTTCCACCATTGTTGGACATCAAACATTATTGAGCAACTAACACCAACATAGCTCAACCTAGACTGCATGGAACAAGCCACAACCGAACAGATCATGGACATAAATATTAAGAACAGTGTAATGCTCCACCCCACGTCTACTCACTTTCATAAGATCCCTAGGGAAAACATGAGTTGAGTGCTACTATGACATGGCTTAACCTCTAAGTTCTAGTTATGGAAGTGGGGCCCACAAACTAGAAGCTTACTGCCAGCCCTCAGGGACTATAGATCACTCAGGGGACTAAGAATCACCCCAAATGATCAATCCCTAATATGGAACACCTTTTCACTGACTTAACTCCATAACCATACCCTTGACACCTGATGCATGTAGTTATGAGGTCCCAATCACACCCACAAGGCTGTCTTTGAGTGGTTATGACCCAAAATCCCTTGTTCTATGCATGCAGTCGCAAGATCTATGCCACTTTTTAAAGAAATCCTCCAGACCACTAACAAGAATTTCTTGTAAGTTTCCAGAAACATAAGTAAGGTGATAAAAATGCTAACCATTCAAAACTTGTACGTGATCTTGACTAGAACATGACTAGTACATGATAGAAATTTTGTTAAACATATGATAAACATATAAGCTACAGTTCATAAATGCATATATGATCTTAAACTTCTGAAATTCATCTGAGAATCACTAAGAAGGCTCTATTCCCTCTCAAGCTAGCTACAAAAACATTTGTTAGCCCATGCATTCATCATCCATTCAAATACTTATCAAATCTTGAACAAGATCCATATCTAGAGCACATTAATGAACCATGCATATAATTGACATATAACCATAATAGGAACCATGAAAAATATGCCATAAAATAAACATAATAACAAGTACATGTGACGATTAATTAAATTATAATAATAACTCATATTAAATTATGCAAAATCCAACCAAGTCAAGGACTTCTATGTACCACTCGACCATAAATTGGGTTGAACCAAATATCTCTTTCAACCAATCACCCCCGTGCCATATTCGAAGCATGAATGTGGGATCTCATGGGATTTAACAAGACATAATAAAACATGGAATCTAGAGGTTAAGGAACCTTCACCCTCAAGCTACCATGATCTCACCTAAATCAGCCCTGAGATCATAAAAGCAAACAAAGCTTGGATGCCTCATAATTCCTTCCCCATACCTTGAGGAATTTTCCTATCTCCACCCACTTGTTGACGAATTCCCAGAGAAAAACATCTCCACCCCCAACCCTTGGGATTTTCCTGAGACCACCTCATGAGGTTCCAAAACCTTCCGGCAATCCAAAGCTCAACCAAGAATGAATCCCATCACAACATGGTTATCCAAGAAATGGCAAGGCAAGGTTGAAACCATAGTCAAACCAGGTAAAACCCATTCAATGACAACAAATGAACCAAATAAACAAATTCATGTACCATGCATTCACATCCAAACAAGTAAATCATACATGCAACTTGTTACTTACAAGATCTCCCTACTAAAGTTTTGGATCCAACCTTCTCTTTGCACTCCCTTTCTTTCCTCTGCTTTCCTTTGCCTTCCTTCTCCAAATCCAAGTGAATGCTAGAGTGCTCCAATAATTCTCTAAGAATGCTACAATGTATAAGAGTCTAAGGAGAGAACTAACGCTGAACTGACAAAAGTTGTGAATTGTTTCTCTGATGCCTTTTTATCATTGATTTCCCATTTTCTTTCATTTTCCTCCATTTCCCCTCTAATTTCCCTTTCATGCATATTTATGTCTCTTCATCTTTGTTTTCTCCTATTTTCCTTATTTCTCATAATTAAATATCAATTTTTTGCCTCTTTTCCTTTTCCAATGCATTTTCCAATTTCCATAGCCATTAATAAACTACAAGTGATACCCATTATAGTTTTTTCCCAACATTCAGCTTAGAATACATGTCCCATGACCTTGGTCTTATTATTTTTCCTTGAATATCCTTTATTACATGAAATTTTAAGCTGAGGATATTAAAACACCCGCCAACATAAAATCCAACTATATCAAGTTGTCCAAGCTAGCCAGTTGTTGCACCAAGGAAAGTGCCTCACCAGGGACCAAGTTCAGTAGTTGTTTATCCATCTCATGGAGGCACTCAACGCAATGGGGGAAATTTCTTCCTAAGTGGGAGGATTGATCTAGGTGGATATTGGTGGCCACATGCCTATCCACTTGGACCCCCAACACTGTTTCCTTTTAATTTCTTTAATTCTAGCACAACTTTCTATTTTTGACAGTTTTTCAAGTCTTGAATTTCCTGAGCCATTTTGAGGCCGTAAAAGATTTTTTTTGGAAAACATGGCAATACCCTAACCCATTGGGCAAGGGCTTGTTAGTAATTTTTTTTCATCGGATAGATATTTCTAACGAGGTATCATGCATGCCAAATGAAGATCATATGCCCAAACTAGGACCCCGAGAAGTTGGCGTTCCAACCAATCCCAACAAGGCCCACATTCTTTTGATGCATCTCCTAGCGTTAGGTTTTTGTATGTTTAGGGTTTTCAATTGTTTCTCAATAATAAAAATGCCTTCGAGCCTCATTGTAACGCAGTTCAGAAGGCATGTGATTGTCACATCTGTTCTCAGAGATAAGCTACCATTGCGCAAGCTAGTTTTCTTCCATGCTAAACGTAAACAATTTTTAGTATTTTATATCAATTAAATGAAGTTTTGTTTTCATTGTAGTTGTGTGTTTCTTTTTAAATTTTTATTTCATTTCATTCCTGCATAGATCTGGATCATACATTTATGCATGCTATAATGCATTCTTGCACACATTGCGTGGAAAAGCTTCGTAATTTCATAACATGGTGGCCTTGTAATTCATCAAGAATTGCAAGTTTCCAACCATCAATATTCTCACTCTTGAGCTGAGAAAGGATCGATTCCACTTCTAAAAATATTTGTATCTCATATTCAAGAGAAACTTTTAGCTTTTCCAAAGCATTGGTATTCGCCTTGTTTTCATCTAGCCTCATCTCATTTGAGGTATTCTTTCATACAATGAAGCATGGTATATTGTTATCACCTGTGAGACTTCTATATTTGCAATATCTACATGCATTCAATCTTCCTTATGTGACTTCATCCATATTATCTTGTTTGTTTATTAGTTTTTCCACAAGATCCCACATGTTCACAAACTCATTTTCTAGTTTAGCCTCCCTTTGTTTGTTTCTTCAGTTTTATTTTGAACCTTTGCTTTATTTTGTTCATTTTCCATTAATATAGTTTCCATAACATCTTCACTCTCATGGTTTGCGGTAATATATCTTGTAATGCCAATAGATATTGTCCCTTTTCAACCAATTGGGTAATCTTGGGACTGATTATTTTGACCATACTTAAGAGAGTTGCTCTTCCAAAATTCGATCCTTGTATTGTTTGCAAATCAAATTTTTGTTTTTCATTCTGATGTAACAACTTGCCAATTTATGGCTATGGACTTCAAGTCCATCTCCTTGTTCAATCAACTTAACCATGTCCTGCTTTGATGTTATAACCTCCACTATCAAATGTCAATCCTTTTCTAACTATGGACATCTTAGTCTTAATATTTCTAGTTGGAGGATTGTAGCAAAGGTGAATGAATTTTGGAGGGTTTGCAGATGTTGTAGCCACTCCTAAATATGATCCCATTTTCACTCTTCACATTGCTCTACATCGAATATTTTGTAGTGACTACATCAAGGTAAGAAAATGCAATGTTGGACGCTTCATTTACAAGTTCACTAGGATTAATTATGTTAGTAGGTGCATTTACAAATTGCTTAGTTAGAATAGAATGAGAAAAAACTTGCTGGATATATTTAAACTTTTGTTCAAACTAAGGATTACTGCCAAGTTCAAGAAAGTTCAAACACTTGAGGAAACACTTCTTTTCTTATGACTAGAAACGAGTGTCCTCATAAACACCTAGAAGCACCCCTGTTGGCATAATAATATATGTTCTCATTAAGAGATTATTTCAATGGTAATAAACATCCTAGCTTGATTTGCAACTCCCTTCTAAAGCTTGGACATTAAAAAGGTATACATAACCATAGTTTCGAAAATTTCTTAAAACTTTAATTTCTTTATTCGACATAAACAAAAATAGAGAGGTAGTGTTGAAATATTCTTTGAAAAATGTATGAATGCAAAATTCCATAAACCCTAATGTAGAGGATGAAGTAGGACAACCGAGCATAAGAAGTGTGCCTCATGGACATACTAGCACTTGTGCATTTGTAGCCTTAATTATTACTATATTTCTAAAGGGTTGTGACCATTACAATGGATAGGGAATTTGTTAAATCTTTAAAAGCACAAGGCAGACCAAAAATTTGGTGTTAGGAAAACATTTTGGGTGGTGTTGTAGTGGCTACAGTAGAACCCTCCCAATGAGGAGGCCCTCTTGAGCCATTCTCATAAGGAACTTCTCAATAGGTGCAAAGTTTTTAATATAAAATCTTTTTTTGTAGGTAATGGAGTTTGTAATTATTATGTTATTTAGATCTATTTTCTATTTCTTGGTTTTGGTTGTTATTATTCTATTCATAGTTGTTAATTACACATGAATAATTTCTACTTCTAGGGTTTAACCCTTATATTTTGTTGTTAAAACTACTAGACACCATAAAAAGGATCTTCTTTGCTAACCTTTGTGAAGGAATTTCTAAAAAATGGAAAATCCATTGGGGAGATGAACACTTCAGCTTCTGGTGGAATTCTGTAAGTTGTTTCCCCCCTTTCCATTTTTTTAATATTTTCCATTTGTCATGGTTTTTGGAGAAAATTGGTGTTTTTTTCCTTTGCAACCTATTTTCAGGTCAGGAATCTTAGAGGTGTAATAGACAAAAAAATCAAAGCATTCCTTGAAAGAAAAAAAAACCCTAGGAAGTAAACATAGTTTTTATGCCACTTGCTATGTTAATCAACACATTTACTACCCCAAAAATTACACTGGTCAACACACTTTCCAAGTACTTTTCTGCATTGCTGAATTTTTTTGAAAATTCTAGTTCACTACAACAAAAAAGGTCAATGGTGAGGGTCATGCCTATGATAGACCTTTAAGTTTCATTACCAATGTCGCATATGGTGAAGGTCCTTAAAAAAGTGTTGTTGTAAGTGAATATAGTGATGATCCTTTATGGTTTGTCACCAAAGCCATTTTCAGTGAAACTTTTAGTGAGGGTTGTTAAAGGCCCATCACTAATTCTCTCTTTGGTGACACTTCTAGCAATGATATTTTATTGACCCTCACCAATTCTCTTTCTAGTTACTTTTGGCGATGGTCAAAAAATTATTGTCATCATTGATCATTCCAATGAGATTTTTATGACACTATGTGCATGTTACTATAATTTTTGTCAAATGATAATGATTTAAGACCATTGTTGTGGAGTATTTTTCATTATGTGTCTAATTCCATAGTGGTTAGAGTTAGTCAATTTGTTATGAAGTAATTAGTGTGTATCATTTAACTCAAGTAATGAGAATACAATTCCTACGAGTCAATACATGATTCATCTTTATTAGGTTTATTATCTAACAAATTCCCTTTAGATAAAGTTCCACTAGTGTGTGTAGGAACTATATTATTTAATTCATAATCAATCTCTGTCAATTCTATTAATGAGAGATACTTAGCATTCCTCTACACTCCTGGCACACCTTAACATGATTCGGCACACACTAACATTCCTTGGCACCTCACATCCCTTGAAACATCTTGCCTAGAACATCTTGCCATGACTAGGACACCCCAGCACATGTTGGCATGCCCTAGCATAGCATAACACTCTCCTAGCATGTGTTGACATGCCCTGCAACACTTTGGCATGCATTAACATACATTAATTAGCACTTGGCACACATTGGCACTTGGCATGTGTTGGAACCTATTATTAGTGTGCCCAGCATGGCCCTTTTGAAAAAGATGAAGTATTGGCTTATTAACCCTCTTATGTGTTCATTTGTTTGCATTTTAGCTTGTCTCTTCCTTTCATTTCCTTGAAACTCCTTGATGCATATTGGCATATCTTGACACCTCACACATCCTAGCATGCCTTAGCATCTGGTATGTCTTGGAACTATTTGGCACATGTTAACACAGACTAGAACTCCTTAACACACTCTAGCACTTCTTGACATGCTCTGATATTCCATAGCATGCCTTACCAATTCTTAACATAACTTGTCACTTCCTCCTTGGCATGCTAGCTAACACTCATTGACACTCCATGGCACACCCTCATATTCATTCACTTCCATGCATATTGACCTAGTTCTCCCTTGTATTTCCCTAGTACTACCTAACACTCCTTAGCATGCCTTAGCACTCTCTAGCACACCTTAACACTCTTCAACATGCCCTGCCACTTCATAACATGTGTATCACTCCCTAACACACATTGGCACTTGGCACATGTTGGCGCTTCACAATTCTTAGCATGTCTAGCATTCATTGAGATGCCTTGGTATGTTTTGACATGGTTTAATATTAAACTTATTTGAGATCAATTATTGGAAAGTAGATGAGAAGTAATAGAGGAATATTTAGCACTTAGAATGCACCAACACTTGGCACTTGGCACCTATTGGCACCTAGTGTTGGTGTGCCTAGCATGCCCCTCTTCGAAATGGTAAATTGATGACTTATTAACCCTCTTATGTCTTGTTGTGTTGTACAACAACCCCCCATTTCATAAAAATCTTACACAAAATCTTAATATGAAATGGGTCCCTTTTAAAATAAACTTAGTTTGATTTGTATGTCCACAAATAAAATTGGTATTAACCTCATAATAAATAAAATCTTCATCAAAAGGCCCGATGTAAATAAGTCATTTTATAAAACCTCTTGGTTAAAAACAAAGTGTTTCTTTAAATATTATAAAACAATTCTACATTGCAATAAAGCGATCGGAGATCGCATATCGCAATGACAAAGGGATAGACACAAAACAAAGCCCCATCCAACTATTTGATCCGAAAAGGAAATCGTAATTGGCAATCAGGGAAATCAAATGCCAAAGGTACACACACAAGGGCCCATCATATCTTCCGATCCGATAGCGCAATCGGTAATTGGAGATATTCGTTGATAAAGGGACATACGTAAAAGCCTCATCAAAACTCCCAATGCGATAAAGTAAATCGCAAATCAACAATCGGCGAAGTCATATGACAAAAGGATAAAAGCTTAAGCCAAACCCCAATTGCGATCAATTAATTGGGCGCGCATCTCAAAAGGTAAATATACATTGAAAAACGGTTTGCATGCATAAATACCTCGCTCCATTATATTGAATATCATCTTTTGGCAATCGGAAATATTCATTACAAGTGCTAAAGCCCTTCCCTTCAACACTCTCGATTGCGATTTGCAATGTATTACCTATCGCCGATCGATGAAATCTAAAGCACGCATGAAATAATCATTTGGTATATGATTGACGAAATGGGTATTTATGATATTAATTCACTATGATTGGCGGTTCGAATGGCTATTTAATATTATAGTTAAGGGTAGATCCTTTAAAAGATTTCATCCGTGTTAATTCTTAACTGTATTTCATTTATCATATGTTAATCGCCGCAATTATATTCATTATCATATTGGCTTGCGGCAGCAGTATCTCTGTGTTACGGTTTGAAATTGTTTGTGTAGAGTCTCTCTGAATCCAGAAATCCAGAAAAAATTGGGAAGAAATCAAAGAATTCCACAACAACTCCTGCGGCCAAACAAACGGAATAGAGCAAGAAGGGATTAATCTCAGATATGACATGTCTTGGTTTGGGAAAGACTAGCTGGGAAAGCATTTATAATTTGACATAAGCAGAGGAGCTCGAAGAACTATCAGAGGAATCCGTTGCCGATTCAACCATTAAGTTAGAGGGAACTCTAAAATAATTGGCTTGTTCTTATCTTCATAGGATAACAACACGAGCTAAGATCCTGCCATATACTGATGTGGTGAAATGGGTGGTAGAAAAAATTCCAGCATCAGATAGAATATTTTCCATAGTAGATGGAAGAGTATTCGGCTCATTCAAGCCTGAAGATCTCAGGCAAACGTACCATTTAGCTCTGCCCGAGAAGCGATACAACAAAGTGTTCCTAGAAGCATTTGCAAAGGAAAATGACTCAGAGTCAGCCCCGATAAAGCGATGAAGGCATTTCCCGGAGAAACACAAGCAGGAGTCATCAGGTAAGTACTCTGTTGACTCATTAGCTTCCCCTTATTGCTATGATGGAGCTATGATGTGTAGACTGTGGGGACAATAGGATTCTACCAAATTCACTATAGATATGGTCCCACTAATGGAGCAACAATTAATGGTTATATTATGGATTGGGAAAATATTTTGTTTCATAGACTAGCCACAACAATTTTAGAGTACAAAACAAATGCATATAAAACTTCTCAGACCATTCCCCCTTTCTACTACAGTGCATACATTATGGATACTATTTGTTTTAATTCTGAATACCCGGTACTCGGATGGAAATGGACTGCCCAAGATCAGAACCCGATTCATATTTATCATAAGCAATTGTGGAAAGCGCACTACAAAAATCACTTGTGCAAAATTTGCAATGGTTTTGTTCTACCTATATATTATTCTATTTTTAATAAGCCTGCCCCCAAGATATCCCAAGAAGCAGATATTGACCTGACAGTAGTAGGCAGCTGATTCGGAGAGGAGAAATTTACCTATGTAATGCTTTTTGGCAGCCTCACTAAAACTCATGTCCTCCCCTTGTATGTGCTTGTTAAATTGCTAGCATGGGAATTAGCATATCAGATAACTGTTGAAGGGATATCAAGAACTCTTAGGGACTCCAAGAAACAAATGTGGCCTGTATTTCCCTTACAATGTGGCATTTTTACCCTACATGACTACAAGCATGTATCAAAAGAGGCAGAGAAGAGGCAAATGTTGAATCTTGCCACCATTCCTAATAGGAAATATGACCCAAATAAGGTTTCCTATAATTTTCTTGATCAAGCTAAACTGGCGAAATTTGATCATGAAGCAGATGACTTTGATGATTTATTTTCTTCGGCTAATACATTTGTTCAAGTTAAAGGATTGGTAGGAATCAGGTATCAAGAAGAAGGGTTAGAAACATTCAATAGGCTAAGAGACTAAAGGTTGCAAACTTTGCCTTTAGACCTATTAGCTACAACCCCTACAGTTTAGCCACCAAGTCAAACTAAATAGAAAGCTGTTGATAAGACTTCTATAGTGGAAAAGATCTCTGAAAAAGAAAAGACACTAGAGCAGGAGTAGGAACAAGGAAAAGGCAGTGAAATCATTGATTCAGATATTCATATTGACCCTAAACTGCTCAAAGAATGGCAACAATTTGACTCAATCATCAGTAATACTGAGAACCTATAAGGATTCAATACACCTGAGGTGACAACTGGTCAAAAGACAACAACTAATACAGTTCCGACTAAAGGAACTAGCGGCCCACCCATGACTCAAAAGGATGTAGAGATAATCCCCAAGAATCCATCTGATGAAATTGTTCTATATGTAGAAGAAATACCACCCTTAGATGTCTTCTATAGCCCTAAGCATAGGGCTGTAATCAAGAGACAAAGGAAAATGGGAAAACTTGATCAATCTTCTCTTTTGCCTTCACAAATGGAGATAACAAATGTGGTATGGAGAGAAGAAGTCAACCCTTCTGAAGATCTTACTAAACTCTCTTAGTATGCTGGAGGATACACAATAGCTGCTATGGACAAAGCATTGGAGGTAAGCAATTTGCTTAAAGAAAAAGATCATGAAATTATTTTGCTGGAGACATAGGTACAAGAGAAGAAGCAAAGGATAGAGCAATTGGAACAACAGTTAGCAGCCCAGAGACAGTAAAATGATCAATTGAATGAGCAATTGCTCAAAGAAAACAAAGAATTGATCAACATGCACTTCAGAAGCAACAAGAACTATCACAAGCATTGAGCAAGCTGTGATTATTAAATGAACAGTTGAGCAAATCAAAAGAAGAACAGATCGCTCAACTATCACTTCAAATAGAAAGATATAAAGGATATCCCCAAGTGGGAGAATTCAAATCGTAAGCTCTCCAAATTACAAAAGAACTATCTAATCAGTTGAGCTTATTATGTCACAATATTTCTCTCGTTATTCCCTTATGTGAAATTTCCTCATCTATGATTGATAAGTCAGTTGACGCAAGACAGAAATTGGAGCAAGTAGATGAAACGCTAACATAGTTTCTCTCTTGGCAAGAAACCAAGGAAGGAAAAGCTACAAATCTACCCCAAATTCTCGAATCAAATAAGGAAATCCTATTCCTTGAATGGAAATATCAACTGATGAAAGCAGAAAGGGCAACGTCAAGATGCAGATCAACAACTAGTAACCTAGTTGAATTGATTAATGATACTCTTTATTTGTCAAATTTAATTTCAGAATGTTCTTCCAGGAAACTTCCATCAGTGAAGGCATTGGAACATACATGGAAATAGTAGTTGGAGCAGAGGGAAAGATTAATCGCAGGAATTCAAACATTAACATGGGAAACCTTTTGGTTCTTCCTTGTTAAACCACATAGTCAAAGGACAGTGATGAAATGCCTTACTAATGCCATCGGTTACATGATTCCCAAAATTACTGATGCCACATATATTGCCCAGTTACATTCACACATGAGTCATCCTCCAGAATTGCAACCGATGCTCACCATTTTCCAGCTCAAGCCACAAGATAGTTAGCCGAAACAGTGAATCATTCTGACCAACAGAAAGCATGCCTATTTCGGGGGGATTTTCATATATTTATGATTTGGTTATACCATCACACAACATTTTTATTTCATAGTTTGTTAGTTTATATAGTATTTATAGACCCTTTCATGTTTTAGAAAGGGTCCTCAAATTTTGTATTAAGACTTGGATTGGAAGTTGCACTACTGTGCTTCTGATATATATTTTTTTATAAAAACTGGACCTGAATTCTAAATTTTGATGAAGAATACTTTTATGTGACATGCACTATTGCTTCTTGTAAAAGAATTTCTAAGTTGAAAAGTGGGATTTGAATGCAATTCATATCTGAGGAGTTTCAAACACATATGGTACTATTATCTATGTTCTTGCTTCATACTTTTATGTGAATCAACATTTATTCATTTTTGCTATTATTGATGTATGTATATGCTTTCACAACAATTCTTTCACTTATCACTACTGAATGTTTAAGAGTTGTTATTTTTATACATATGTATGTCAATGATATATAAAGAATAGTGTAATAATGTTTTAATTATTACTTTGTTCAACTACTTGAACAAAGTAATTATCATATGAATGAATATTTTTGTTTATAAATAGAGTCATCTATATGCCTACTTGTCAATAAGAACCATCAAAATTTGCACTAAGAAAAAGACTTTTTGGGATAGATTAGTTATTTATGTTATTGCATTTTAGAATAAATCATCCATCATTACCATTAGATATTAGAATATCAATCACTTATCCATCCCATTTATAAATTACTAGGAAATTGGTCCCATTATATCCAGTTGGAGTTGCCACACAAAATGGGAAAGGAGCTTCTTTTAAGGTCCGAACCGAGTGGTTTTCCCTGATGTTGATGTAGCGATTTTTGAGGCATCAACATGTCTTCATTTCCTTGTAGTTTAACTTGTTTCTCCTTTTTGTTTCCTTGACAGTCCCTGACACGTATTATCACACCCTTGCACATCTTAGCATGCCTTAACACTTGACACTTCTTAGCATATTTGACATGCCTTCAAACTATCTCAAACATGTTAGCATTCCCTAGTACACATTGGTACTAATACCCTCACAACTAGCCTTACATTTTTTCACAACTTGGGATGTCAATCAAGTCCTTAGCTATTGTAGTTCATGTGAAATTGGCTTGCTTCAACTACAAAAGCTTGACCAATTGCACCTACTACAAGTAGATTGTGTCTTGTTCACCTAAGAACTACCTATAACTCATCTTAGGCCCCTCATGTCCAAGATCAAAATTTCCCACTTAAGAACTTACCAAGACAAGTATCACATATAGCCATGTCCATAAAACAACTAAGTAACATAACTTACATAGGAAATATTTCACATGTATGTCTAGTTCATATAAACAGTGGAGCATTAACTAAGAGTTTACAAGAACCACAAGATGCACAAGACAAACAAGATATAAGTTGCCCCAAAATTTATACACAACAATGTAGAATATGCAATTGTCTAAAATAGTGTAAAACATGAGAATTCGGCTAAAGTGTGCCACATGTCATATAAAAATAATAGATAAAGGAAAAATAGTGTTGTGCCCAACACAAAGTCTCCCTTTGTCTAAAAATATTGTGTCAAGACCCTTATCATAATTGCAAGCTTGCCTCCTGCAATCCTATTATGAACTTATTCTAACACACTTCGTCCTTGAAACACTTGAATTCAGTGAGACTCCCTGAAACACACTTGTATTTGTTCATTTCCATGCATTTTGATCTAGTTCTCCCTTGGGATTCCTCAACGCTCCATAATGCTCCTCATCATGCATTGAAATTGTCTGACATGTGTTAGCGCACCTTTTCATTCCTTGGCATGCCCTGAACCTCCCTGGCTATCATGCCCTCACAACTACCCTTAATTAATTTGGAACTTGGGAACCCAACCAAGTCCTCACTTGACTACAAGAGCTTGAACAAGTTACGGATACTACAACTATACTATGTTGTTGAATTGTG
>Ga0181463_1000063_pt2 | contig 18868 bp, 30 predicted proteins | sample InSIn1gowninarea_FD_119071 | JGI IMG/M metagenome (GOLD analysis project Ga0181463, IMG submission 119071) | Clean room microbial communities from NASA Spacecraft Assembly Facility at Jet Propulsion Laboratory, Pasadena, California, USA -... ... | reverse complement strand
GACAAGGTTCGTCTCCCTTCCTTCCTTCCACTTCCTCAACATTTGCGATCGGCGCAGCAGGGTCGACGAAGGGGGACGGGCCGGACGAGGTATCGTCAAGGAAGGCAGGGGAGAAAAGCGGTGCGGTTCCTCCATTCGAGGAAGTCGTGGTAGTTCCGGTCGGCGTCGGCGTCAACCCCCTCGAGCTCGCCGCTGGGGTCGAGGCGAAGTTGCTACCTCCCCTACCGCTGCCGTTGTCCTCCGCGTCGGTGGGCTCGAATTCGCTGGCTGAGCCGAGGATGTGGTGCTTCGGATCCGAGTCGAGACGGCGACGAACGGGTCCTCCGCGCGAGGGCAAGATGAGGTTATTGCTCTGCACTCGTCAACATCAGTAGCATGCTCCGAGAACTGTGAAGAAGGCAGAACGCACCTCTTCCTCCCCAGCCCCGACTCTCGAACGAGTTCGCGCTTCCGCACCTCAGACGCTACGTCCTGCTGCCCAGCCGTCCCTGTCGTGACTCCCCTTTCCCCTTCTCCTACACTGCGCATCGGTATCGCGACCCTGAGCCGTTCTCGCTGCAACCTCTCCTTCTCCTTCTCGAAGTCCTCCACGATCTTCGGTACCACCTCGACGAGGACGATGACCACCGCTGCGGCTGTGAGGATGCCGAGAGTGATGGGCACGACGTATGGCAGCATCGGTTCGAGGTGTACTTGCGGCGGACGAGGCGGGTGGAAGTGGCGAAGTGGGGGAGGCCCGGGCGAGGCTGAGAGGGAACTGCGAAGTCGGGGGCGTGCGTAGAGGGCGCGAGGACGACGATGCGAGGCTACACGAGCCGAACGAGCAGAAAGCGGGAGGTGAAGGGAGCGGAAGGAGGGAGAGCCAGAACTCGGAGAAGAGGCGAGGCGAGGCATTGAGTACTGAACCGATTCGTAGACGACGTACAGCGGGCGTACACGGACGCTTGATCGCGATGCAAGCAGGGAGTGCGTTCGCGCGAACGAGGAGCCCTTCCGTTTTCCTCATCTGCTTTTCCATCTCATTCACACGTCTCCAACCGCAACACAAGACACACAGGATTCGGACAAATGTAGTTAAACATTGCCCATCAGGTACCGACGCTCTCGTAAAGAGAGGGACGACGACCCAGCTTAGCGCTGAGCGAAGTACTCGAGGAGGATCGAGAGAGCCTCGGACTCCTGTCCGTAGTCCTTGACGACGACGCACGAGCATCCGACAACCTTCCTAGCCACCCCTTCCTGCTCGGTCGGCGGAACCCCATTATAATGGGCAGTCAGCGGTTGCTCGGTAGAGGAAGAAGGGAAAGGGAAGAAGAAGTTTGGGTTGCTTGACGATGACAACGACGAAGGCGAGCAAGGGGGAGGGGAAGTGGAAGGAAGGAAGGGAGACGAACCTTGTCGAGCTGTACGACGGAAGAGAATGTGTCAGTATCGATTCGACAGAGGGAAAGGTACTAAAATTGAGGAAGACGAAAACGCACCTTGCAGAGACCAGCCCACTCACCGAGGAGCTTGGGGTCGGAGATCTTGATCAAGTTGATCTTGTGCTCGGCGCAGAGAGCCTCGATGAGCTTGACGTACTCGCCCTCAGTGCAGGACTCGTTGAGAACGCAGAGATGAGCCTGGCGCTTGTCGAGGGCCTTGGCAGCCTCGCGGAGACCGCGGGCAAGACCGTCGTGGACGAGGGCGTTCTTGAGAACGTGCTGGAGAGCGTCCTGCGGGGTAGGAAGAGAAGGGATCAGTACCGCAGAACGGGAGAAAAGGAAATGGTGCACCGAAGTCGCCTGCGGCTGCGCTGAGATTCGTCGCCTGGCCGCCTTTGCCTGCTACGCTCCATCCTCGCGTCCTCCTAGCCTTCCTGCCGCCGTTCCACCTGACTTCCCCTCAGCTCCTTGTCTCGACCTCGCCAATGTCGCCCAGTCTCCATTCATGCTCCCGCCTGTTCCTTCGTAAGGGGTCCCCGCACCGCCCGTAACCGTTGCCGTTCCCCCAAACGCCGTAGTAGCGAAGTTGGCCTCACCTCGACGGACATCTTTCCCTTGGGGGCCTCAGTCTCCTGGACCTGAACCTCCTCGACGTCGGCAACAACAGGGGTCTCGCTTCCGTTATCACTCATATTCTGCGCGAGTCGAACGAGGTCAGCCACTGCTCTGGAGGACGGGGACGAGACGAGGTGCAGAGAAGGCGAGGGAGGACGGGGAGAGTCGCCGGGGCAGCGTAGGTGGACGGGGAGGGCAGGGAGTGGACGTACGACTAGTTTGAATGAAGCTGTCCTAAGCGAAGTTGCTGAAGAAGAAGAAGAAAGCGGAAACGACGAGAGCGAGCTCGATTTCCTCCTCGCCGACTGTCGCACTCCCTTGTCCGGCTACAGAGCGCACCGGGACGCTGGTCAGGACTAGCTGGGACACTCCCTGCCTCAACTCATGGAACCGGAGCTCTCCCACAGTCCGTCGCTCCCCTCCCTCTCCTCGCTTCTCCTCGTCACTCGACTGGCGCTGACTCTCCTTGCTTCCTCGCTCTGCTGTGCTTCCCGCCTTCCTGCTGCTTCCTGCGTTCTCCTGAGCAGTGGACCGCCTCACACAGACTCAAAACAGCATCGACGACGTGCGTTTCTCCCGTTTCTGCCTTTCTCCAGCCCCACTTGAGCCGTACTCACGCCTTTTTCACTCCACGCCATCCCGCACGTGGCTCTTTCCAATCTGCACCCCATCGACTCGCTCCCGCCCATCCCGTACACTTCGTCCCGCCTTTCTAGCTCGTTCGCATCATCTACTCGACCCTTTCCTACCTCACTCGCAAAGCCTCCTTCAAGCAAATCAACCCCGACTTCCCCGTCACCCAAGCGATCCCCGACGCCGAACCTCCTGAGGTCTTTGAAGGTTAGTCGTCGTTTTCTCCCTCGCCCTTCCGTCTTTCCTTCCCCAACCACCTGGTCCGCTACTTACTCTTCTCCCGCCGCCGCTTATAGCGAACCGCAAAGAACTCGTCACCGACTTCCTCCGCAAGGCGAAACAACTCGAGTTTCTCATCGAGGCTTTACCGTCCCTTCCAGCGGACGCAGAGGGCGATGCGGCGAGCGGGACGAAGGAGGACGAGCTGGAGTTTGCGGAGCTTGAGAGAGAGATGAAGGAGGTGAACGAGGAGTATGAGGTGGCTTTGGGTGAAGCGGGTGCGTCTTTGCGTTCCCTCCCATTTCCCGCTATTCCAGCTTGTTCCTCTGACTTGTCACTTACCCTCTCCCGTCCCGCAGAGACGCTACATAAGCAGCTCGAGACGAGTCTGCGAGGAGTACTCGAGACGAGAAGCGGCGGTGGTTCCACCGCTTGATCCGACCCTTCCATCCTTTTTCTCCCTGCCGTTCCTTCTGTATCTTAACCTCCTTCAATGCGGTTCCTGTTGTTCATACCTTTTCCTGTGTATACCTTGTCCCTTTCTGAACATCGCAAACGAGCAGTTCCGAACAGTAGTAGATTGCGAGGTGAACGAAAAGAGAGTCGCCGTCAAGTCGCCGATTCCACCACTTCGTGCTACGCAAGGCTTAGTCGAAAAAGTCAGGGAACCCCTCAATGCCGCGACGCATCCGAGCTGCTGCACGGCTGTCCCTACTCGCAGTCGTCCCAACATGCTTGTCGAGCTGTTGCTGGACTTGACGCAAATAAGGGAAGTAGGGTGATTGCTCTAGTGTCGCTCCAGCCCGCCCGTGGCTCTTCTGGCAGATGAGCTGGTAGATCGCCATCTTGGTGAGGACGAGGTGGAAGAACCTGCTGAAACAAGGGTTGCCGAAAGGTTCGCGGTAGTCTTCCCAAGAAACGACGAAGTCGCCACCGCGATCGCCGGTCAAGGTAGAGAAGAAGGCGATGTAGGCGGCGAGACCGTGGGCTTGATACAGGGTGGATGGGAAGGAAGGCTTCGTGACGACGTCGCAGAAGTAGTCTTCCTTTGCCCAGTCCCGACGCTCTTTGACGGAGAGCATCGCTCGAACCCAAGCTCTGATGGCCGAGGCAGCGTCGTCCAACGATCCATGTCCTCCTTTGTCGGTGAGTGCAATAAGGAATGCCTGTACGGGATGCGAGGTTAGGGTAAGCGATGGCGAGAAGAGGTAAAAAAGTAAACGTGCCTTGGACTGCTGCGCAGGGATGCCCAGGAAGCTGTGGAGACCTCCTGAAATGCTGTTACGATGAGGAGCCAAGCCATCTCGCCGCTGCGCTTCCTCCACCTCCTCCGCCGTCAAAGGAGGGAAATGGAACGGGTTCGAGTTGGCTCTGCAGACGTGCTTGTGCGCGAACCAGATCTGCGAAAGAAAGCAAGACTTTAGGACTATCATCAAGTGAGACGTGAGAAAGAAAGGCTTGAAACGCACCAACTTTTGATGCTCCCGACAGCAAAGGAAGAAGTCGAATCCGTGTTCGGCGCATGCTGAGCAGCGCTGCGTCGTCGAGACGCCGCAGACGATGCAAGGACCGGGAGGTGGGGAGGACATGGTGGAAGGGATGGGTAGAGGGCCGCTGGAGGGGTTCGAGAAGGGACGGATCGCGGAGACAAGGACGAGTACTGTTCAGGACGAGCCAAGATGAGTCAAGGCGGTACATATAAGGCTTGGGAGAGAGACAGAGGTACTTACAGTGCTGCACAAGGTTGTGCCACTGCGAAAAGTCGATTCCAAGATGAGGGGACGAGGGAAGTGAGGTGAGGATGTGGGAGGACGAGAAGCTCGGCTGGGTGGCTTGATGAGGTCTGCACTACGTCCGAAGCGGTCTCAGCTCTCTTCCAGCTTGTCAGCGAGTGGTGAAAGCTACTCAACCCTCCCCTCGCTCCTCTTCCTTCTTCCCATCACTCCCCTTGCCCTCTCACTCCTCCCAAAGACGCGATGACCCGCTCGAGACGTGCAGCAGCGACCAAAGCATCCGCCAAGCTAGCTGAACAGTCTGGCAGCGAAGATGGGAACGCGTACGAGCCGGCGGGAGATGAGGAAGTCAGGGAGGGAACGGAGGACGAGGCGGAGTGTGCGTTACTCTCGCAACATCAAAGGGGCGCCCTCTGACTCACACAGCACCTGCAGACGTCAGGCCTCTCGCGAGGAAGGCGAGGAAGAGCGGTGGAGGAGGTGGGGCGAAGAAGAAGGTGCGTTTGACTCCTTCAAGCGACCTGATATGCCTTATTGACGGTTCCACATGACACAGGGCGCCCTCAGAGGTACGACTTCGCATCTTTGGCCTTTTCCAGACAGTTCTCACCTCTTCTCCTCCTCCCGCCCGCAGGTATTCTCTCCCTCCCCCTCGAACTCCTCTCGCTTGTCTGCCTCAACCTCGACCTCCCCACGGTCTTCTACATCTCCCGTACGACAAGGCTTTCTACCGGTTTCTTCGCGACTCGCCGGCGCAGATGGTCATCTGGGATGCGGCGAAGGAGTTGAGTGGGCTGCCTGAGATGACGGCGTTTTCGTCGGTGAGGATGGCGAACTTGCTGTTCGGGAACTGCATGGTGCGTCTGCTCTCTTCCCTTCTTCCCTTCGTCCTTCGCTCTCTCCACCTCTGCTTTTCCCCACCCTTCATCCCTCCTCTGTTGACGCTCCCTGATGGCCCTCCTTCCCAAAGGGTTGCGGCAAGGCGACCACGAAGGTCGACTACATCCTCCGCATCCGTTCGTGCAAGGCTTGCTCGCCAAACTTGTCCGTCAACTATCCTTCTCCTCACGATTGACGCTGATGTTCGCCTAACCATGTAGCATCATCAGCGGTCGCAATTTTGTCAACAACGAGTACCCGCATGGACGGGAGCATGCAATCCAGAGCGGCTGTACGTATAATTCTTTGTTCACCTCGGCACGAATTGACGTATCGTTACCTCCTAGTCCAGGGCTTGCACCAAAGGGTGTTAGTCGAGTGGTCTCGAGCCAATCTCCGCTTCCTTGACGGTGTCGTTGTCTACCGCCATGAACGCATTGAGGAGTATGCCGAGGCCCGCCATCTCCGTCGCCAGCAGGCAGACTCGGACGACTCGGGTATGGACAGCGACGACGACGTCGACAGCAAGGATGAAGACGTCTTCATCGAAGGCGCGGAGGACGTTCTGTCGTTCTCGGAGCTGTACGTCCTTCCGGACAGAATGCAACTTTACGAGACGTGGTCCTCTTCAACTGAGTCGGCTCAAGCCGTCTCCGAGAAGTTTGACCAGGTGTGCTTTATTCCACTCATTGCGCGCCGTCTCCAGTGCTGACTCGTACGGTGAGAACAGGAAGGACGGGCGTTGGTCCAGTGGGTACAGGAGCAGGACGAGCTGAAGGAGGCGGCTAAGGAGAAGCTTCGTGACGAAAGGCGCTAGGAGTACGTTACTCTGGTCCACCACTGGAGCCTGACGCTGACTTCCGCCTCCGCAGCATTGAAGACCGCCTTGCGTCGCTCGGGTGGCAGCGTCACCAGTTCGTTCCGTCCTCTGCCACCTCGTCTTTCTCCTTTCCTCCTTCTGCTTCGTCCTCAGACCCAATTCTTAAATCGCTCGCTGACCCCCTGTCAAACACCCTGCATTCGCGCAGCTTTGATAGGCCCGAATGGCAGACGCACTCGCTCGTCCACAACGCCAAGGAGCTTACCGACCGCGGTCAGTCCTCTCCTTCCACAAGTCACCCGCTAGTACTGACCCTCTACGCAATCTGACAGCCTGGGAGTCTGCGAGGCCCACCCTTGAAGCCTTCCTCACCGCCGCGCAAGACGAATCAGACCGCCTTTGCATTTCGAGCAACCGCGAACACCGTCTCGATATTCTGCAGGAGGAACACTCGACCTTGGCGGCAGACGTTGATGCGACGAAGCAAGCCGGTCTCTTTCCCCTCCCTCGCTTCGACGAGTTCAAGGAGCTTGAATCGGTCAAACGTCTTTACGATATCGAAACGGTCGAAGCGACTTACGCGGACAAACCGAGTATCGTCGAGAACGCCAAGTCAATCGGCGAAGACCTCGAAGCGATGAAGAGCGGAGCGAAGAAGGAAGTCGTCGAGCATCTCATTGTGGTCTTCCTCGAAGTTCAGCAGATCAGGAGCACCGCCAACCCCTCATCGAGCTCGGCGACCTCTTCCCTCGTACCCGATCCCGCCGACGGCGCAGCTTACACCGCCAACGAGATCGACGACTTTCTTCTTCGTGCCATCTCGGTCGTCAAGTGCAGCCACTGCTGCCAAGTCGACGTCTTCCCTTGTCTCCTTGCCCACAGCTACTACAGCGGTGGCCAGTCTCTCCCGTCCTTCAACCCGGCATCCTATCGGGTGAACACCGATCTTGCCGAAGCAGCCCTAACCATTGTCGAGCACACCGACAAGCCGCTCAATGTCCCCGCCGCCGAGATGGACGAACTCGGCCGTAGCATTTCGTGCGTGGGAACTCGCTGCAACGACACCGAGAGCATCGCTATGCCATGGTGGCTCGCTGTGCGCCTCTTCGCATTCTTGGGTGTGCCTTTCGTTGACTTTCGCTGAACTGTCGCTTTCACAGGTCGCACACCTCATCAAATGGCCGCATAGTAAGGTGTACGACTACATGACGGAAGACCTCGTCTACGAAACGCACAAAGAGGTTCTCGCGAGGCTGTTCCAGTACGTCTCCTCCGCTTCCTTCCGCTTTTAACGACGTATCCACGAACCGTCTTGCTGCTACAGGATGCATCTCGAGGGTGAATCGTACAAAGGGAAGCGCGGTAGCCTTGACTGAACCGACGTCTTCACCTCCTCGAACAATTCCGCCTCTTCCGTTGCTTCATCTACCGCTTTTCTCCTTCGACAAATCACGTCCTTCACGAAGCTTCAACACACCTAGCTCCCCCTCGTGAAGCAGCCTCTACTTCTCTCGCTTTTCGTTCTACAAACAAACGATTCTCCACTTCCCTCGTCTTCCTGTCGGGCTGCTGGACGAAAGGTCGATTACGGTTCACGAAGAGGAAAGAAAGGTAACTACGAGACTGAGCTGAGAAAGAACGGAAGAAAGAAGCCTTTATAGAAGAGTAGACGGGGAAAATAAAGGGTTTTGGCGAGTAGAGGTATAGGCGGAGAAGTGGTACATGGCGAAAGGTGGGGGGAAAGACGGTTCCGATGACTGATGCGGGTGAGGATAGAGAGGCGCGACAGAGGGGTAGGTTTACTGGGAGATGAGGGAGGTGGGGTACTTTGCGCGGATGCGCTCGACGAGGAGGGTAAGTCGTTCCTCGTTGCCGGTGATCATGTCCTCCATCGAGATCTCGTCGGTCGAGACGCGGGGGGACATGTAGTCGAACACTGGCGGAAGGAGAGGAAGGGGTCAGCATCAGCTCGAGAATCGAGAAGCAGGCGAAGGGAGACGAACCGGAGAAGATCGTGTCGAGGTAAGCCGTATCGAACGGCAGTCCCTCCTGCTGATGGAACTGCTCGAATGCCGTGTCCGAGATCTCACTGCTCTCACCCGTCAAGTTCTCCAACAACCTCACCAACAACCGTCCCGAGCGGAGGGAGAAGGCGAGGTCCGTCGCGAGCGGGCAGGTCGACGAGAGGTTGGCGTTGGTCCAGGCGAGGAGTTCGCTTTTCGAGGTGTCGGAGGTGGCACGGACGAGGCGGTTAGTGACGCCGAGAGGAGGAGAAGAGCCGTTCAGGCGGGGAGTAGCGTCGCCGAAGAGGGGCTGTCGAGGCGAAACGACGTGAGTACAATTCAAGAGGGTCACTGGGAGAGACGATGGCATACAGAGTGAGCTCCGGGAGTGCGCTCGGTAGGAGCGTCGGAGCCGGTACTCTTCGCCAGAGAAACCGCAGATGCCTTCCGCTCGTTCTTCGGCGCCGACGATGCAGAAGACCAAAGCGCTTCGCCAGTCATGAGAGGTGACCCACTGTTCGGTTTGGACGAGGTCAGTACAGCCTTAGGGAGAGAAGCAGCAGCAAGGACGAACGGAGCAAAGTCCATAAGAATCGCCGCATCCTTCTGCGAAAGCGTATTCGGGTTCGTTCCGGCGTAGCGCTCCTTCTGGATTTGGGCGCGACGAGAGGGCGAAGGAGGGCGAGGGTAGGGAGTCATGGTTTGGGCGACGTCGAGGGGGAGAACGTCGATGTCGCAGGAGGAGACGACGGGAGCTGCGAGTGGTGGGAGGACCTAAATCAGCGGTTCTTTGCGGCAGAAGAAGACATCGAGGTAAGGTAAAGAAGAAACCCCCAACGCACCAGAATAGTCCCTCAAGATCGTCGCCTTCATGATCTCCTTCATCCAATTCCTGACTGTTATCTGCTCCGCCGCCGCAAAGAAGTGCGTCTTCTCGCGATCGTGGACGATCTTAAAGCCGAACTCGCCTGGGTGGATGTTGGCGTCGGAGAGGATGCGGTAGCCGGTGAGGTCGATGACGCCCTTGGCTTTTTGTTCCTACTCGATCAAAGAAAATCAGCAAGAAGCGCGAAGGTGAGGGGAGCGAAAGGACGGGGAGAGAGAGAGGTAAACGCACTGCTTCTGACTTAAGGTAGTAGAGGTAGACGCCCTTCAGCACGAAGAAGCGCATCTTCCACGTATTGTACTTCTCCCCCTTCTTCTTCATCCACCCACTGCAGTCCGCCCTCCCAATCTTATCCATCAAGTTCCCATCCTTGACCATCTCCTCCTTCTCCCTCAACATCGCCTTCGGCGCCGCGTCGACCTCCTTCGCTTTCATCGTCGAGGGGGCATCGCGAGGGTTCCCGAGGGTGCTGTTGGAGTTGCGGGAACGGAGGGACGAGTCGGCGAGGGTTGTCGGGGACTTTTCGGACCCGGAGGTTGAGGCGAAACCGAAGAGACGGGTCGAACGCTTGGCGCGGTCTTGGAGAGAGGTGCGAGGACGAGGACGAGGGATGGCACCATCGGAGTCGAGAAGGAGGCCGCTGTTCACCAAGGTAGTTAGTCCTGCCATGCTGTACCAGCAGGAGAGAGTGGAACGCACGAAGGAACCCTCGGCGGCGGCTTCCTACTCCTTCCTGGCAGACCCGGCAAACTCGCACCAAAGAAGCTTCCCTTCCTATCCGGATTCGGCGAATCGCTCTTACTGCTCTTCCTCAACCCGTTCGGGTTCGGACTAGTCGGCTGCGACTCCCCACCGCTGGACTGCTTTCCATTCCTGTTCCCGGTGCTGCCTCCCGTATTCGCTCTGCTGCTCTTGCTCCTGAGCCGGCTCTTCTCTTCCGCCGCGAGGGAAGCGACGGCTGCTGCAGAGGTCGAAGGAGCAGTGGAAGAACGGATGGACGACTTCTTCTCTCGCTTCGGGGCGGTGCCGACGTCGGTGGCTTCGCCGGCGGTCGTGAGGCCTTCGGCGGAGGTGCGGGGCTTGGGAGGGACGGGAGAGGGGAGACGAGGGGCGACGCCGGAGGTGGAGGAGAGAGGAGGAGGGGTGTCGTTGTAGCTGTCGAAGGTGGTCGAGCGTTGGTGAGAACGAGAGGTGGAGGAGCGGAGGTTGGAAACGGATTGCTGGCCGAGCTGTAGAGCAAGTCGAGTTTTACAGTCAGTACGCGCTCCCTGTCCAGAGTGAAACCAGAACGATAAAGAATCCTGCTCACAGATGACGGCGCCCTCAAACTGCTTCCCGCCTGACTTCCCTCCTCGAAACCCAAACCCTGCAAATGATCCCTCGAGTACTGCCCCGCTGCCGCAAAGCTCCCCATAACCGGACTCTGCTGTCCATACCCGTTCAACGGGCTATCCACCCCCGCTTCGTACCCGCTCATTGCAGGAGAAAGATAACTCCCTCCGCCGTTCGAGCTCGTCGATTGAGCGAGACCGGAACCGGTGAGCATCGTAGGGCGGAGTTCAGGGTGCGTGCGGTTGCGCAGCTCTTTGATGGCATTGTATATGTGGACGCGACGGCCGAAAGCAACGAGGTCGATTTCTTTGAGCATAGCAACGTCCATTTCGAGTAGGACGTCTCCCGAGATTTCGTGTTCTACACGCAAAGCTCGTCAGTCTCTCCGCATAGGGAAGGAAAGGAGGAAAAGCGCACCTTCAAACTTCGAAACTGTCAGCTTATCAAAACCCTTCTGCCTCGCCCACTCCACCACTTCCTGCACATCCCAGCTCATCGGATCCGCCGGCAGCTCTTTGCCCTCCCTTTTCCCGCCCGTCCCGCTCTCGCTCGCCGGTGCTGACGTTCCCGCTGTTGAGCGGGAGAAGGCGGCGGAGGAGGGGGAGGCAGTGACGGAGGGGGCGATGCCACCTGCTCCTGCTGCTGAAGCGATGACGGCGGAAGAGGAGGGAGGAGCGGAGGAAGAGGCGGCGGAAGAGGACAGGGAGGTGTCAATTCCTAGAGGGGCGGGATGAGGAATGGGAGTGGAGGAAACGGGAGGTTGAGGTGCCGTTTCCGCTGCGCTAATGTCGACCGGTGCTGCAACAACTTCCTCCTCTGCAACATCGGCCAGAACGCTACGCGCCTCCTTCGGTACCGCAATGGGAGCGGCTGAGCCCGTCTGCGTCTCCGGCTCAGGAGAGGCTTCGCGAGCGGGATTATGTCCTGCAGACGCGATGGCGGCACCGAGACCGGCAACAGCGGCGGTAGCACCGGCGGCGATGGTCGTGGTGGTTGAGGTTGCGGCATCGCGAAGGGTGGAAAGGACGGAGTCCTCCTCTTCTGGCTTATCGACGGTGCCGGAGGCGGTTGAGGCGGCGGGGAGGGGAGTGACAGGTGCGGAGGGAGTAGAAGTGACAACTGCGACTCCGCCGACGGGTACAGGCGCAGGGGCGGGTTCGGCGAGGACTTGCGGAGGAGAAGGGAGGGGAGGAGCGGCCGAGGAGGAAGTGGTAGAGTAGGTCGACTCGGCGTAGATGCTCGGCTGGGTGTCGGCGCGAGGGCGGAGGTCGGGGCGGTCTGCTTCGCCTGCTTCTTCTCCCTCTTCGGCCGTTTCGAGGGTGTCGTTCGACGAGATCGTTTCGGGAAGGGGAGGACGATCGGCGGTGAGGAGGTCGGTAGGAGGAGGAGAGACGGCGACCGAAGGCGAGAGGACGGCGGGAACGGCTTCTCCCGCACTCGCGACAACCTCCTTTGCTTCTTCTTCTCCCTCCTTTTGCGCCTTCCCAGGGGGAGAAGCGAGTTCTCCCTGCGAGATAAGCGGGGAGAACCTCTCCTCCTCCTCGTCACTCTCATCACTCAGCTGCAACCCCTCGATCAACCCCTCGCTCCTCACCCTCTCATACGCCTCCTCGTCCTCCTTCCTCCTCCTTTCAATCCGTTCCCTCTCTTCCTGCTGATCCTTCTCTGCATTCCGCATCGCCGCCGCCGCCAACGCTGCTCGGTGCGCCTGTCCGTCCTCTGCCGAGAGGATTGTTCGAGGTGCGGTAGAGTGGATGGAAGCGGTATCGTCGAAGTCGTCGTAGTCGCGGGTTGCGGCAGAGTAGCGGGAGTTGACGGAGAGGTTGGAGGTGGAGAGACGGCGTTTGGCACCGCCTTCGCGGGGAGGGGACGAAGAGGGGACGGGAAGGGAAGAAGAGGCGAGGGTTTCCTTCTCCTCTGCTGCTTCTCCTCCGCTGGTAAGTTCTCCTTCGATGCTGCCGTGTATGCTCGACCCTCCGACGGGTGCGCCGAGCTCAGGACCCCCAGTAACGGGCGGGGAGGGAGGGAGACCAGAAGCGTTGAACGTTCCGTCGTCGTTCGTTGCGTTCTCCGGGAAGGGGTAGAAGGAAGGCGGGCGGTCGGAGGTGTAGGACTGGGGGAAGAGACCGGTCTCGCCGCGTTCGTTCTTGCCCTGTGTTCGTTGAGAGGAGCGAGGTGGTCAGTCGCTGAGAAAGCGGATCAATGGAGATTGACGTCGGCATGGGCAACGACGGCTCGGATCGGGTGGGCGAGTAGCTGCACGCTGTCGTACACTCCGTAGCACCGCTCCCAGCCTTCCCCCGCCCTCGTCCGTCCCTTCCCTTCCCACCGCCGATCCCCCCCTCATCATCGGCTTCCCCCTCCCTCGCACAAGGAAGCGCAGGACTGACCTGGAACCATCCGTCGCCGTACAAGTCGTCCCGCTCGAGCAGGATGATGCGCTCGCCCGCATTGAACCCGAGTTCGTCGTCGTTCTCCGCTTCGAACGAGTGGAGCGCCCAAAGGACAGTCTCCTTGTTGCGCTTGCTCATCCGGGTCGTTGTCTGTCGTTTGTTGGTGCTGCTTGAGGTGGTGCAAGTTGAACGGAGGGAGAAGGAGGTGCAGAGGATGAGAAGGAAAGATGGCGGGAGGAAAAGGGAAAGCGGAAGCAGCGAAGGGAGGGAAGGCGGGTTGCGATCTCTCTGGTCCGCAAGTCCGCTTGACGAGGCGCGGCGACAGCGCTGTCGATCCCTTGAGACGCGGTCACTCGCTGAGGGCACGAAGAGACCGAAGACGACGAGGAGCTTGTTTCGACGGCGAGGAAGGATGGCTACGAGGTGAAGGAAGAACGGTACAGCATGCGGATGAGAGGAGTCGACACAAAAGAGGACGTTCAGGTTACAACGCTTCTCAACATGGAATACTACAGGAGAGAACGAAAGGTAGAGGGAAGATGATGGCGAGAGGGGCTGTACAGCGGTGAAGAAAAGGGAGGAAACCACGAGGAGAGCGATCAGAGGAAGTACTGCAACGACGTGCTCTTTGCCGGTATCCCTCGCGAGTCTTGCTGCGCATAGGAAGGTGGAGAAGCAGTCAGTAGGGGTCTCGAGGGCAAGGGGGCGAGGGCGGAAGGAGGGAAAACGGAAGAGGCGGAGGTAGAGAAGGGAAAGGTCGGCATGGAGGGAACGAGGGCTGGAAGGGAAACAGGGAGGGTAGCAGAAGGAAGAGAAGGTGGTACGAACCTCCTCAGCGGCATTGAAAGTGATGTACTTCTGGTTGAGGTTCTCATCCAGTTCGAGGATCGAGGCGACGTTCCCGCACCTATTCGACTCCTTTCGTCAGTTTACCGTAGCTCAGAAGAAGAAGGAAAGGGGAAGAAGGGGGAGGGGAAGAGGAAAGGGGAGGGAGTGAACGAACCGGTAGCAGTAATTTGGCGCACTCCAGACGGTGACGATCTTGTCGTCGAACATGAGTTTGTGACCTTCCATGACCTGCTCGCCGGCATATGCTAAAATCAGCTCTACTCCTTGACATGGCGTCGGAAGGGGAGGAAGAAGGAAGAAGGAGGACGAACCAATTGATGCGCCCTCGCGATTAAATCAAGGTTATTTGCATGCACGAACTGCTTCACCACGTCTGCGCCGAAAAGGTAGCCTGCGCCGCGTGGTGAGAGTCCCCAGCCCTCGATGTCTGCGCGAGGTGAAGGCGTGAATAAAGAGGGAAATGAGGGAGGGAAGGAGGGGGACGAACCGTCTGGATCCGACCATAACAGGTCGCACATCGCACCGTCGTGAGGGACTTCTTGTTTTCGGTCGATCAGTCGGATCTGTGGAGAGAGGTTTTTGAGAGTGAGCGAAGAAAGAAGGAAGGGGAAGGGAAGCAACCGCACCTGATCCAAACTATTCACGTTCGGGCTCAGTCCTCCATGCACGCAAAACACCCTCCCATCGACGACCGCCCCCAAACTCATATAATCAAACACCTCACAGCAATACCTCCACACGCTCGCGCTGCCGTACTTCTTCATGCACTCGTCGTAGAACCCGTACACTTGGGTGATTTGTCGAGATTCGTGGTTGCCCCGGATGAGGGTCATGCGATCTGGGTAGCGGACTTTGAGGGCGAGGAGGAGGAGGAAGGTCTCGACGGAGTAGAAACCCCGGTCGACGTAGTCACCTGTGGGTGCAAGGAGGTGTCAGTACGCTCCGCTTCGGGTGCTGTTGCGTCGAGATCTGCTCGAGGAGTCCTCCATCTCCCCTCCACACACCAGGAAGTCCTCCTTCTTCGCTCGACCCGCCTAGGTAGTCCTCCCTCTTCGCTCCGCTCGCCTAGGTAGTCCTCCCTCTTTGCTCCGCTCGCCTTGAGGTCTTCCTCTCGCCTTCGCTCGGACTGCAGATCCTTCGCTGACGCTCGGGTTTGGGGAGGAAGGACTACTCGCTTCGCTCGAACCGCAAATCCTCCCTGCAGTCGGGTTTGAGGGGAGGGGAGGGGAGCCGCCCCCTTAACCCCCGCCACACCTGCTAGCGCTCCGCTTTCCCAGATTGGAATAGTCCACTCACCCAGGAAGAGGTAATTCGTATCGGGACATTTCCCACCCTCCTCGAACAACTCGAGAAGATCCCAAAACTGTCCATGAATGTCTCCGCAGATCTGTGTGGGCGTCAGGGTGAGCCTACGAGACCAACAGAGGAAGAAAGGGAAGCGTACGGTTACGGGCGAGTCGACCCACTGGATGTTTGCCTCCTCGACCAAGATCTCCCTCGCCTTCAAGCACAGCTCCTTAACCTGTTGTTCCGAGATGGGCTGGCTGCGTCACGTCGCGCCCGAGGAAGAGGGAGGAGAGTGAGCGGGTGGGGAGATGAGGAGGAGGAGGGGGAAGCGAACCAGTTCTTGAGCTGCTCGATTTGACTGCGGGGAAGAGGTCAGACCTGGGTGTAGGAAGGAGCAGCAGGAGAATGGAGACGAACCGGTCCAGACTCGAGGCCATTCTACTCGGTCGTTGTTGGTTCGCGTGAGATCGAGGAGGAGAACAACCGTTCGCTCTTCTTCTGCACACTCTATTCGGCCAAGAACACCAGCACCACTCAAGATGCCCCGCCTAGCACCAACATCAACCATCGGCAACGTCCGTCCTTCCCTCCTCCCTTCCCTCCTTTCCCCTCCTCAAACTCCATCTCTCATCACTTTCTCCCTCTCCCCTCGTCTCTACAACCCCTTCCAGTTCGTGTGGCTGACTGTTGAGCTTGTTTGACTCGGACAGACCGCCCTCGCATACGCCCGGACGTGGAGGGGAGTCGACGCGGAGAGTCAGGTCTTGGGGAGGATGGCAACGAGGATAGCCATCGTCTTGATGGGCAAGCATAAGCCCATCTACGACCAGGCCAGTGCGTCCCTTCCCTCCTCGCCCCTTCTCTGTTCGATACTGACTTGCCTCCTCACCTTTCCTTCTTTTCCGACCTGCTTTCTCCTCCGCGCCTTCCTATTCCCCTTCTTCTTCCTGCCGCCTCTCCTTTCCCTGGTCCCCCCTCTTCCCTCCCCCCTTTCCTCTCCCCCTTTCAACTGTCCCTCCCTCGCAACTTCCCTTTTCATCTCCTCCCTCCACCCACTTTCCGCCCGCGCCAAACAGACGACTGCGGCGACTACGTCGTCGTCACCAACGCCTCCAAAGTCGCCGTCACCGGTCGTAAAGCGGACCAGAAGCTGTACAGGCATCACACACAGTTCCCCGGCGGGTTGAAGGAGATTCCGTACAAGACTATGTTGGAGAAGAAGCCGGAGGAGGTGCGTTTTCTCTTCTTTCCTCATTGTGAAGTGAGGGTGAGGGAGACGGTGTTGACGAGTCTTCTCTTCGCATGTTCGCCTTCTGTTTCGACGTTCGCCCTCTTCCGCATTTCCCTTCTCTCCCCTGCTTCACCGCCGCCTCCTCTCGACTTCTCCACCCATCTCACCTCTTTCATACTCCTCGCCCTCTCCGCCCCGCTCACCAATACAACCTCTCGCACCTTCCCCTTCCGACCTTCCTTCCCTTCCTGCACCTCCTTCGACCCCCTTCTCCCATTCACCCACTCTCCCTCCGTCCTCCTCTCTCCGCGCTCTAACCCTGCCCTTACATCCTGCTACCCCCCTCTCCCCACCTCCAGATCATCCGCCGCGCGGTCTCAGGCATGCTCCCGAAAAACCGACTCCGCGCGAAACGCCTCGAACGGCTCTTCATCTTCCCTGATGCTGAGAACCCGTACGAAGCGAATTTGTTGAAGGACTATGGGGGGGAGTTTGGGAGGACGTTTAAGCAGCAGCAGGCGAAGGAGGGGGAGCGGGTAGTGGAGCAGACGCAGTAGAGGGAGAGAGAAGGGAAGCGGGAGTGTATTGTACCATCTTCGCACACCATGCTCTCGGCTGGTAGCGCCAGAGAGTGAGGAAAGACTCTTCGTTCTGTTCGAGCGAGTTCATTGCACCTACTTGCCTTTGCGCTGGTAAAAGCCGTACACCGGAAGCTTGTCCAGCATCGCCTGCGCGTACGCAGCGTCCTCTCCGCTCAGCGCCGGAATCGTCGCTGCCACCTCGTCGACCCTCCTGCGAATGTCGACCAAGAATTTCGTTCCGGACTGTCCTCCGCCGCCTTGCCCTCCCTCTCGTCCCTCACCATCCCAGCAAACACCGACGTGTACGTCAAGACGAGGTGGTACAACCTCGACCGTCGAAGATCCGGGTTCGCGAGGTACTCGCACAGCTTCTTCGCAAACACCGCCGGCGCCACCACGCCTTTCTCGCATTCCTGCAGGCCCAGCGCAATGGCCATGTGAGCGGTGAGGCGATGCGGGTCGTACATACGAGACGGGAGGCGAAGAGTCGTTGTGTTGGCGATGATAGGGCCGTCGTTGGACCTTGAGTGCGCGTCGGGAAGGTGTAGGGCTGTGCGGATCCAGGCGCGGAGGGCAGAGGCGTCACCGTGAGATACTCCGGGCGTCGAGGGGTCTCCGAGGGCGGCGAGGAAAGCCTGCGAGAGCAAAGGAAGTCAGGACAGCAGCAGAGAGATGCGGGAGAAAAAGCGAGGAGTACCGGAACTTCTGCGCTTTCGACGCCGGCGATGACTTGTACTACCTCTGTGATGGTCAGTTCGAGCGCTGCTGGCGCTGCTGCGTCTTTGGCTGCAATAGCACTGGTACCCTCTTCCGCCGTCAAAGGCGGGAAACGAAACGGCTTGGAATTGACTCCGCAGACTTTCTTATGCGCGAACCAGAACTACAAGATGTCTGGAAATCAGTACTGTCGTTGAGCGAGAAAGAAAGGCTCGACGCGCACCAACTTCTGATGCTCCCGACAGCAAAGGAACAAGTTGAATCCGTGATCGGCGCAGGACGAGCAGCGCTGAGTAGTTGAGACTCCGCAGACCACACAGAGACCGGTAGGAGGGGAGGACATGTCGAAAGAGGAGGAACAGGGGTGAGTGAGGGGTGTTGAGGAGGGGAGGGTCGAGGAGAGAAGGGGGAGTGCTGCTGCGGGAGGGCTAAGATCAGCGCGGGTAGCGAGCAGAGGAGTCTGGATTGTCTTACCACCACTGAACACGTGCGCCGCTTCCTATACAGACTGAGAACGCCTCGAACTGATGAGGACGACTCAAGAAATGGCGAGAGGACGTGGGAGAACGCGGGGACTTGACAGGCGGCTGAGTGCGTCGCTGGTGAGGTCAGTAGCAGTCTGACTCTCTCTGGAGCTTTACAGTGTGTGCAAGCGAGATGAGCTCCTCCTTCTTCTTCTCTCTCCCTTTCCCCGCTTCCCTCGCTCGCTCGAATTCCGCTCTTCGACGTCGAGGACACGTTCAACATTTCCAGCGATCCATCCCGCGCTACTAGAAAGCTTCTCAAAGCCCTCCTCACTCTCCCCCCACTCCCGCAACCGACCTCGCCTTCATCTCCTCTCTCGCCTCAGCAACACCCGTCTGCGCGTCGCGACTACACTCACAAGGTCCGCAACGTCCCCCTCTACACACTCGCGCTCAGCACAAGTCGAATGAGGTTGATCGCGACGAGCCAAGCGGGTCACGGGGATTTGGAGAGGAGGTGCACAGGTAGGGACGGGAAGCCAGCGGGAGACAGTCGCGGAGGATGCGCGATGGTAGCACAGCGGCTGCTGGGATGCGCACGATGCCAGGAGACGAATCGACGGACCTTCGCATTCCTTCGCCAGTCCCGGTCGGGAGGAAGTGGGGGGAATGTGCAAGACATCTCCAAGACGACTCCAGCTCCTTCCACCCAGTACTGATACCTCTACAACTTCGCAGAATGTCCTTCCATCCTCCCCTCTTCACAACGACCTTCGTCCCCCTCCCTTCCTCTTCCTCCAAC
>Ga0181463_1000057_pt2 | contig 18951 bp, 16 predicted proteins | sample InSIn1gowninarea_FD_119071 | JGI IMG/M metagenome (GOLD analysis project Ga0181463, IMG submission 119071) | Clean room microbial communities from NASA Spacecraft Assembly Facility at Jet Propulsion Laboratory, Pasadena, California, USA -... ... | reverse complement strand
TTCTATGAAAAATCTAATCTTTTGTCTATGTATGAGCCAAAATAAAAGTGGGACCCACATGTCATTTGAGGTGGGCCCACATCGGTTTGTGTTCACCTCAATAAGGAGAACAATTCCGTGTGATTGGATGCTCAAAACCATCAGTGGGTGAATGAGAAATTGCCTCCAAAAGTTCCTAGTTGATCACTGGTAAAAGTGTGAAATTTGAAATAGTCCCACATGGACTAGCCCAAAAAAATTTGTGTTCATATATATTAATGTTGAACATAAGTTTGGGCCCCAAGGGGCACCACTGTTTTGTGGATGGAGGAGGACCTAGCCAACATTAAATATAATTTTTATTAATATTTTTCTTTTTGCTTTCTCCCAGAATCGGTTACACCTATTAGGACATGTCTCTCTAAACAGGTTTTATAATTTTGCCCTTGTGGGGGTGTGTCTATTCGTACAATTTTACATTACGCCCTTGGAGACTGTTTTGCCCTTATGGGGTGTGTCTATTCATACGGTTTTACAGTTATGCCCTTGGAGACTGTTGGACCAAATAGACACACATATGGCTATTAAATCACACCTATTAACACATGTCCATTCCGTACAGACATGTAGGTGTCTCTTAATTCATCCCCTTTCACACATGTCTGTTCCATACGGATGTATAGGTGGCTACTAAGTTGCAACTATTGGTCATTTGTGATTATTCGAAATCAAAGGTTGTGTCCCTATACCTGTTCCGAACAGACACGGAAAAATCTATAAATAAGAGGTCCCTCCATCATTTCATTCATTCAATTTTCAGTCAAGTTATTAGTGTCATAGTGCATCCATGTCAGTGTTAGTGTAAGAGAGAGGTACAGCACAAGTTGATTCACCAGACACACAGATTGTAGTGTTGATTCTGTATGTAGAAGATCATTGTATCCTGGGAGGTAGAGGTCCGAATTAACCGTAAGCACCAGTGCAAGGGATGAATCTATCTTAAGGACATAGTGTCAAACACGAGCCTTGATCAAGTCAAGTGAAGTTTTCTATCATCCGAGTCAAGTGAGTAGTTTCATTTTGTTTTTACTATTTTCATATTATATAGTATATCGAAATAACAATATTAAGATAGCATCTAATTCCTATGCTAATTCTTATATTTCACATTCCTACAGATATCTTGCTTTTTGTGTATCATGGTTTAAGTCATACAACTTCTTTCATAGTTCCTAGACCAACTCAATTTACAACTTGGCTCATCATGAGTAGAGCTTAAGCCTTGTTTGAAGCTCATAGACTTGAGCCCATGCCTCTAATTGAGCTTGTTTAGCTAAGTGAGCCTGAGCCAACCTGCACTAGAGTTAGCTCACTAAAAGTTTAGCTCATTAAGGTCTTAAGTATCCTAAATCCAAATGGCCTTTTGATGGCTTAAGTAACCCCTTGACTCTTCACATCCACATCAAAGGAAAAACTTCTCAAGAGCTTCAGATGAAAAGAGGAGAGTAACAACAACCTTGTTGAAACATAAATTCGCAATATAAGTGAATTTATCAAAATACCTTAACACACCCAGAAGTTTAATGGAACAATCAATTCTGTTTGCAAAGTCATCTATAATGTATAAATCATTGAAAGAGCAACAATCCTAAATCATCAAGGATACAAATTCTGCAATAAATCTCCTATATTCATCAAAACTCTATAATGATTTAAACGATGAGTAGATAAGAGCAACAATGACTCCGTAACATGAATGTTTCAATCTTAGCCGTTGATCAAGCATCAAAGATGTACAATAACATGGAATTCATTTCAACAACACTTTTAGAAGAAGATAGTTAGACTTCAAGAACAACAATAATTCTTGTACAACTAGCCAACCAACTTCTACAAGGACTCAACTACCACCAAAGGCTATAAATACCCATACTCGCTCTCTCTCTCTCTCTCTTATGGATGGACTTTGGTGACTATGTTGGGACAAAGTTAAATGATAATTACACATTTTTTATGGATTATTGGTGGTATATATTCAACAGTATTCCAAATTCTTGTGTCAACCTAAAAAAATGCATATTTTGCAGCTCGACACTGATGGGACCAAAACCAGCAAATAGTCGGGCCCAACCCAAAAAACCACGCCCAAGTAGAAAGACCAAACCAAGATCAAAATCTAAGTCATGCCACAATTAAACCCAAAACTCTCAAGCCAATGAACCCCGAGTCATCTGAGCCTCGAGAAAAAAGGCGTTACGAATCTGACCCGAGGAACTCATACAAGAAAAGATCCCACGTGTCGGCAAGGCCAAACCATGAAGGAACACTCAGGAATCGAAACCATATGATATCATGCGACATCATCTCCGAGAACAAGATAGCCAGCTCGATCCAACTACCCTAAGCAAATCCGGATCCAATGACCACACCCAGGAACGTCGCTCGAGTAAGAGACGTTGAGCTAAGAATCCGGGATTGATGAAGAGGTCGAGCACTATAAAAGAAAAATGGATTGCAGCAATGGAAGGTAGGAAAAACATCTTTCAAAACTAAATCCGACCTTCTCCTCCCTACGATATCTAACTTGATCATTGGAGGAAAACTGGTTGGCTCACCCTTAACTTTGTCTCTATTCTCGCAGGTTCAGTGGATCATCGGAGAGCCCTACACTCATCTGGTCGGGCCCAAGCGTCAGGATTCGGGCATCATCAGTTGGCGACGTCTGTGGGAACCGTAACTAAAATGGTTCATCTAGACTAAAAGTGCATGATAGAGACTAGATCCATGGATGCATGAAGGAATAATCTAATGAATGCACAAAAAACAATGACCACACCAATCAGACGGAGGAGGAGGCTGCCAGTCCCAATCTTGAACGACGGGTATGGGACCTCACGAGGGTCATGGAAGAAATCGCTCAACAAAATCAATAACTCTTATAAAGGATCATCAACTAGGAAGAACAAGAAACTCAGGAAGGACTGCATGGTGAAAAATCCGGCCCCATCGGGAAGCAAAAAACGGAGAAAGAATGGGAGACATAAAATCTCATAAGTCCGAGAAGCAGCACAACGGAGAACACCTTCACCAAAGTCAAACAGAGGGAGGAGGTCCATGTTATCCGCCAATGCATGATCGACGCAAAGAAGTCTAGGACCAACTGAAAGACGCCATGCAGACAAGGAAGGGGAAGTAACCATCTACTGTAGAAGACTTGGTCAGAAGGACAAAGTTTTCCTTCTCAACCCGAGTAATGAACTGCTTGCTTCCTAAAAAAATTTGGGCTCCACAAATGGAAGCGTTCGAAGGGATGAAAGATCCCCTTGACCACCTAGAGACATACAAGACACTGATGCACCTCCAAGCCTTCCCAGATAAGATCATGTGTCAGGCATTCTCTTTAACCCTCAAGGGTCTCGCCCGCGCATGGATTGGAAGGCTAAAATCAGGGTCCATTGATATCTTTCTAGACCTCAACAAGTAGTTTGTTAGCCATTTCATAAGTGCTCGAAGTTACCAGAAGCCAGTCACCTACCTCCTGAGTGTGAAACAGGAGCAAGATGAATCACTAAGTTATATCACTTGGTTCAATAAGGAGGCCTTGCAAGTGGATGACACTGATGACAAAGTGATATTAATAGCCTTGATGGGGGGTTACAACCTTCTAGGTTCCTGTTCTCTCTATCAAAGTCTCCACCAAATACCCTCGAGGAGCTGATGGTGAAAGCACAAAAGCGTATGAATGCAAAAGAAGCGATGACAGCCTGAAGAGGTGGGGGAGAATTAGAAAAAAGAAAAATAACAAATGGATCGAGCAAGTCAAATAAGAGCCGAGTGCAAGGCGATCAGCCTTGCCAGCTTGAGCTAAAAGCAAAGACTCTCAAGTCCTGATTTCCCAAACATACCTCTCTGAACGTAGTTCGTAATGCGTCCTAATGGAAATCAGAGATGGCCCCGCCCTCAAATGGCCAGGGAAGTTGAAGGCCCCCCGACACGGAGGGCAAGAGGAAAATATTACCATTTTCATCGGGACAATGGCCATGATACCAATGACTATTTCGACCTTAAGGAAAATTGAAGAGTTGATACAATGGGGAAGGCTATAAAGATTCATGACAGTTCAGAAGACGGACAAGACCAACGAATAGCAAAGCCAACCGGCTGCAAAGGTAAAAGAGGGAAACCTGCCCCTAGGCGAAATCAGAGTAATAGCAAGAGGATCCATACGAGGCGAGTCTGCTTCAGCCCGAAAAGCTCATGTACGAAGATCCAAGTAAGTAAAGGGAAGAGATGACTACATGACTGGAAAACTGACGAAACAGGCTCGAAAAACCAATCACTCGATCACTTTCTCAAAAGAGGATTCCGCACAACTACAACACCAACATGATGATCCTCTTATAGTGACAATCATGATCGTCAGGTATAGGATGCAGAGAGTGTTGATTGACAATGGAAGTTCTGCCGACAGCTTGTGCTTGTCCACTTTCAAACAGATGGGAATCCTGGAAGATAGGCTACAACCCATAGGGGTGCCCCTAGTTGGCTTCACAGGAAATAAGATCTTCCCCCTAGGGTCCATTGCCTAATCAGTGACAGCTGGGCTTGAAGTACAAGTTACTAAAGAGGTCGTCTTCCTAGTGGTTAATTTTTCGTCGGCGTACTATGCGATACTAGGAAGACCCTCCTTAAACCAAATGAAAGCAGTAACCGATACTTATCACCTGATAATGAGATTTCCTATAAATCACAGGGTGGGAGAAGTCAGAGGCGACTAGACAGTGGCACGGGAATGTTATAGTGCCTTGCTTTCAGACAGTCTACAAGAAGAAGCCATGATAGTCAATGAGAAAAAGGTGAAAGCAAAGAAGACAAGCCCGATAGCCAAACCAACGGAAGACCTTTTAGAACTACCATTGGATGACCTGACCCCCAACCAGAAGGTTCGAATAGGCAGCCTCCTTGAACCAATTCAAAGAAAAAAGATGACCGAACTATTGAGGCGACACCGAGACATCTTTGCCTAGACACACAAAGACATGCCCGACATCAATCCAAAGGTCATGGTGCACAAGCTGAACATCTGCAAAACTACCAAACCTGTGCGACAGAAGAGGAGGAATTTTGTGAAAGATTGAAATATGGTGGTTGCGGAGGAAGTGGACAAGCTCTTGGAAGCAAAGTTTACATGAGAGGTACACTATCTGGAATGGTTTTTAAACATGGTGCTGGTTAAAAAAGTTAACGGAAAGGGGAAAATATGTGTGGATTTTATGGACCTAAATAAGGTCTGTCTGAAGGACAACTTTCCTCTACCAAGAATAGGCACGCTTGTCGATTCAACCTCCAGACACGAGTTACTCAGTTTCATGGATGCTTTCTCAGGGTATAACCAGAGACGGATGTACGGGCTAAATCAAGAGAAAACTTCATTCATCACTAATCGAGGCCTTTACTGTTATTGAGTAATGCCCTTCGGACTAAAGAACGTCGGAGCCACCTACCAAAGGCTGGTTAATACCACGTTCAAGGACTAGATAAGGAAAAACATGGAAGTATATGTGGATGACATGCTGGTAAAAAGTTTGAAGGTAGACCTCCACTTTAGGGACTTGGAAGAAATGTTCGACACCCTAAGGAATTACAAAATGATGTTGAACCCTGTAAAATGTACCTTTGGAGTATCGGTAGGAAAATTCTTAGGCTTCATGGTTTCTCAAAGGGGAATTGAAGCGAATCTCAAGAAGGTGAAAGCCATCATGCGAATGGAGTCACCCCGAAACACGAAAGAAGTTCAAAGGCTAACAGGGAGAATAACAGCACTGAACCAATTCATATCCAAATCAATGGATAAGTGCCTCCCCTTCTTTTGTCTACTTCGAAAGGTGTTCAAATGGACAAAGGATTGTGAAGAGGTATTCTAGAAGCTCAAGGAGCATCTCACGAGCCTACCCCTATTGTGTAGAACCGAACCTGAAGATTCGTTGCTCTTATATGTTGTTGTCTCAGACTGTGCCATGAGTTTAGTATTGATAAAAGAAGAAGAGACTAGGAAATGGCCTGTGTACTATGTAAGTCGGGCCCTTACTGGAGTTGAGAAGAATTACCCGAAGGTCAAAAAAGTCACCTTTGCAATAGTAATCACAGCACGAAAGCTACGCCCGTACTTCTGGTAGATTGGTCAAATGGTCGGTTAAACAACCAAACACATCTGGTAGATTGGTCAAATAGTTGGTTGAACTGGGAGAATTTGACATCGAATACAAGCCTAGGGGACCAATAAAGGGTTAAGCCGTAGCTGATTTCATAGTTGAACTAACCCCATCCTTGGACATGGAGCTACCAAGAGAGTCTAATCTAGCGGAGGAGAATAACTGTGTGTTGCATGTCGATGGGTCAACCATGAATCATGCAAGTGGGGCAGGAATCATAATAACAATCCCAGGAGGAGAAAAGTGGAGTATGCCATCAGATTCGGATTCAAGGCAACCAACAATGAAGCAGAATATGAAGCATTGGTGAATGGGCTTAAGATAACTCATAAGCTTGGAGCCAGGAGCATAAGTGTTAAAAGTGATTCCAAACTGATAGTAGACCACGTTTTGGGCGAATATAAGGCAAGAGAAGATAGAATGGCAGAATACTTATGGATAATCTAAACATTGATAAGCATGTTTGATGTATTCATCATCAAACACAAACCCCGAGGGCATAATGACCTAGCCGACAGATTGGCCCGACTCACCTCAGCCCTCGAAGACGACAAGGACATGATGATCGAGCATCTACCAACGATAAGTATTTCCACCATCGAAGCGATATCTATTGGGATCACTGAGGAAGAACCCACATGGATGGACCCAATTCAAGCATTCCTAGAAAATGATAGGCTTCTCGATGATCGCACTGAGGCCAAGAAACTCAAGCTAAGGGCTTCATGATACATATTATTGGATGGTACCTTGTCCAAGAGAAGCCTCACATTACCCTACCTCTGTTGCTTAACCCCAACCGAGTCAAAGCTTGCTATGAGCGAGATTCATGAAGGAGTATGCAAAAACCACTTAGGGGGCAGATCAATGGTTCACCGACTCATTAGAGTAGGCTACTACTGGCCGACAATGCGAACTAATTCTACACGTTTCGCACAGGAATGTGACCGATGCCAGAGATTCGCCAACAAGCCTCGGCAGCGTGCAAAAGAACTTATTATAATCCCCAGCCCTTGGCCATTTGTACAATGGGGGATAGATATAGTTGGCCCACTCCCCAAGGGAAAAAAATAAGTTAGTTTCATCATTGTAACGATTGACTACGTCACCAAATGGGCCGAGGTAGAACCCGTGGCCAAGATTACCGAAAGTAATATCTAAAATTTTGTATGGAAAGTCATAGTCTATCGTTTTGGTGTCCCGGAGGTCTTAATCTCTAACAACGGGAAACAATTCGATAATCCTCAGTTCAAGGAGTTTTGTTCAAATCTTGGGATCAAAAACCACTTTTCTTCCCCGAGATATGCTCAAGCCAATGGATAAGTAGAGGTCACCAACCGAACCCTCCTCAAATAATAAAAACACGGTTGGAAGCACACAAAGGGAATTGGCTTGATGAACTACCAGGAACCTTATGGGCAAATAGGACAATGGTCAAAACCCCTACGAGTGAGACCCCTTTTCTCCTGGCGTTCGGGTTCGAGGCAGTGACCCTAGTGGAGTTAATCCTACCAATTTACTGAGTCACCAGAGCAAATATTGAAAAGAATAAAGAGAATCTCCACCTAAATTTGGACCTACTAGAAGAGAGAAGGCAAGAAGCTGCTTCTCGAATGAAAGCTTACCGAAACACCATGGCCCGATACTACAACAAAAAGGTCAAAGAAAGGAGATTCAAGATTGGGGATCTAGTCCCAAGGGAGATCATGCTCGCTGCCAAAAATCCAATAAATGGAAAACTAGGACCAAATTGGGAAGGACCATTTTGGGTTATGAAGTTCAACAGGCCCAGATCATATCACCTTGAAAATTTGGAATGCAAGCAACTAACTTGACCTTTGAATGCAGAACACCTGAGGAAATACTATCATTAGGAAAAGTGTAACTCAACATCATTTAATAAACAGAGGCATTCTGTACACATTACACAACCAAAACTACTTATAGCAATGCGAAGGTATGTACCTCGACAGGCCCCATGTGGTCGAGAGTCACTTGATGACTCAAAGGTATTCAACTAGCCCCATGTGGCCGAGAGTTACTTGATGACTCAAAGTTATTCGATTGGCCCCATGTGATCGAGAATCACTTAATGACAGTTATTCGACAAGCCCCATGTGAATGAGAGTCACTTGATGACTCAAGGTTATTCGACTGGCTCCATGTGGTCAAGAGTCACTTGATGATCCAAAGTTATTTAAAAGGGCCCATGTGGCCGAGAGTCACTTGATGACTCAAGGTTATTCGACACCCCCCATGTGGCCGAGAGTTGCTTAATGACTCAAAGTTATTCAACTGGCCCCATGTGGCCGAGAGTCACTTGATGACTCAAAGTTATTCAATAGGCCCCATGTAGCTGAGAGTCACTTGATGACTCAAAGTTATTCGACAGGCCCCTTGTAGTCGAGAGTCACTTGATGGCTCGAAGGTATTCGACAAGTCCCACGGAGCCGAGGGGCACTAAATGATTCGAATTTTCATTAAGTATTTTTACATCTGATGAAACTAGAAGATGTGCTACAGATCCAACTAAATGGAAAAGATAGAGAGCCAAGTAGGTTATCACAACATGTACAAGAAACACCAGAAAATCATTTGTGAAGACATGTAAGAAAGCTCTAAGGAAGAAATAATATGATAAGGCAAGGAAATGGTTTCATTCACAAGAGAAGTTATTTACATAACATAAGGTCCTCAATAGGCAACCTATCATTAACTTCATCCTCCTCAACCTCAACAACCTCAGCAGCAACAGGAGACCCCAAGTCGTCATAAAAAACAAACCCAGAAAAGTCGATCTTTGGGTAAGCTTGAGAGGCCTGGTGATGGAAGGCTTCAAAACCCTCTGTAGTAATCTGAGACCTCAATCGCATAATAATTTGAAGCCTAGATGTCTGCCCATGCAGCCTCTCTCTCCTACTATAGACGTGCAGCCAATCAACTTCAGCCTCAACCTTACTCTTGGTCTTCAAAGTGGAAAGCTTCTTCTTCTACGAACAAACACTGTTCTTCGCAGACTTCTGAAATTGAATGCCCACCGTCATGAGCGAGGTCAACTACAAAAAAATAATGAGGTAAGACGAGGCAAAAGTGGAAAATGAGCAGCGTAACCAAGGAAGTAAGTTACCTAAGCAAGGTCGAGCACCATTCATTGGTAAAGGGCACCCGAAGAAACTCAAAGAAGAGCCTCAAGATCACCCTTCGGAACAACCTTAGTCATCTTCTTTAATGTGTAGTCGGGATTGTTCACAAAGGTTTCCATGGTCAGACCTATCCCTTTGTTAACCCGAGGAATGGAACCTTCAGCAGGAAGAGTGGAGTGATCCTCAGCAGGAGTAGGCAAATGACTGACGGGACCAGAAATAGGATGCATGGTAGAGGTGTCAATGGGGGCACGCAGGTCACTCGGGGGTGCCTGATCCCTCTGTGGAGGTAAAATCGTGGATTCCTCTCAGCTCCTTGGAACCTGAGCTTAAACTTTTCGATGCTTCAGGATGGGAGCAACCAAACTACTAGATCTAGGACCCTTGGCTACACTCGAACCCTCCCCTACCGCTGGAACCCTTTAGGAGTCTACGGCCTCTCCGTGATCCTCCCTGGCCTTCTTCAGAAGGAGCTTCAAATCAGCCTTCGTCATGACTATAAATTACAACTAACCAGAGTTTAAAAAAAAAAGGAGAAAAACAAAATTGAATAAGAAAATACCCTCGGTGGTTCCTCCAGTGAGCTTGATAACAGAAGGAATACCTGAATCCTCCAAGACCACATCCTCAACAGATAGAGGCTAAAAGGGAAAATGAGAAAGCACCTCGAAAGCAACAAGGGCCAAGTATCCGTGCACGGGGTATGAAATCACCCTAAGTACACGATTAAAAGAAGACGTTAGAAGGTGAGGCTCGGCAAAAACTGAGGTAGGACACAAAAAACATAGAGTGAGAAGCCAAAAGAAGGCCGAAAGGAAAATAGAAGCTGCAACAATGACACAAGAAGACTTCTTAGAGGAGTTCGGGTTACCCCATACACGGTTGAAGCGAACCAGCTTCTCAATCTCACTATCCTAAGCACAAGCTTGGCAGCCGTTGCCCAAGATGAAGAAAAATCTACTCTTCCACCCCTTGTGGAAAGTTGGAAGACCAATAACCAAATTCCTAAAGTTATCTCGAGCAGTGAAATACCACCAACCTGATTCCTTCTCGACAAGCTAGTAACAGAAAAGGAACACCAAGACCAAAATAAGGTCAGCCGCCACTATGGCCACCTAGAGGATCATGCAACCAATCACAATCCTCCATGAATTAAGCATCAACTAGGCAGAAGAAAGACCGACACAGAGAAGAAGATCCCTAATAAAGAGGGCGACTAGGAATCGAAGGCCAGCCACAAGAGCCTGTTCATACAAGCAAACATCCTCGAGTTGGATATGACAAGCTCGCTTGGACACCCCGGGAGAATGTAGGACAATGTCCTCGGGAATATAATACAGCCTCCTAAATTTCTCTAAGTCAAAGGAACTGAGGGTAGAATGGAAAATATCAGCCATCGGAGGGCTAGGCGGAGGTTCTCGGGTAGTTTCTGAGGTCCCCTCAATATTATCAAGACGAACTGACCCAAACTCAGGAAGCCCCATACTCATGGATAGGGTGTCGCCAGAGTCAAAAGACAAAGGACTGGACGAGGCATCCATTTGAACGAGGGAAAAAATAACCTCTACGGAAGGACCTAAGAACAATAGAAGCCCGTCAATGACAGACGACAGAAACTAAAGGTCACCGCCGACTAAGCCTAGGTCTGGGGGCACCTCTGAGCTCAAAGGAAGCTATAGAGCCGGACCAAATGATAACCAAAGGGAACTCTGGTGTTGTCCAAGGTGAAATAAAGTAAACTAAAAAGAAAAGGATGAGTTGAAGAGGTGAGCCTAGCTACCCAAAAAGAAAAAATAAACTAAAGAAAAAAGAAAGAGCAAAAGAACATACCGGAATGATAGTTGGAGAAGGAAACACAAACCCGAAAAACTACCCTAAAAATACAACTATGAACGAAAGCAAGGGGGCCCAAACTACTTATAGGAACTGGGTGGGCCGAACCCAGTTGTGTGATCTATGCAAACATATCTGAGCCTCCACGTGGCCTCGCACATGCTCAGAAAGCAGGTGAAGCGACGTCTTATCAATCTGTAAGACAAGATCCACACCCTCCACGTGTCATCGTAGGCAACGGAAAGGAAACCGAAGCGATGTCTAATTAATGACACCCCTGATGGCACACTCATTATGAAGGCATGGAATCCCAACAGTCATAACGTGTGCATGACTTCCAAGGCACTTGTTCCAGTTCCTCGTAAGGGCGACAACCACCAAAAAGTAAAAGACATGGCGCGATAGTAATTCCATCGGTCTCAAAAAGAGAGATAGCCCTCTGGAATTGGGGGGCATCTGATGGGACCAAAACCAGCAAACAGTTGGGCCCGACCCAAAAAACCACGCCCGAGCAAAAAGATTGAACCAAGATCAAAATCTGAGCCACGCCTCAGTTAAACCCGAAACTCCCAAGCCGATGAACCCCGAGTCATCTAAGCCTCGAGAAAAAAGGCATTACGAATCTAACTCGAGGCACTCATACAAGGAAAGATCCCATGTGTCAGCAAGGCCGAACCATGAAGGAACATTCTGGAATGAAACTATACGATATCTCATGACATCATCTCCGAGAACAGGACAGCCAGCTCGATCCAACTACCCCGAGCAAATCTGTCTCCTATGATCACACCCAGAACGCCACTCGAGCAAGAGACATTGGGCTAAGAATCCGAGAATGATGGAGAGGCCGAGAGCTATACAAGAAATGGATTGCAGCAACAGAAGGTATGAAAAACATCCTTCAAAACTAAATCAGACCTTCTCCTCCCTACAATATCTAACTTGATCGTCGGAGGGCAACCGGCCGGCACTCGGCTGGCGCACCCTTAACTTTGTCTCTATTCCCGTAGGTTCAATGGATCGTCAGAGAGCCCTCACTCATCTGGTCGGGCTCGAGCATTAGGATTCGAGCATCATCAAATACCAAACATTTTGCTTCAAAAAAATTTTAAAAAATGGATTATGGATTAAACGTTGCCAAATGCTCATCTAGTTAGTGAATGTCTCCAAAAAAATGAAGAATCATTGGAATCCATTTTCTTGATTCTGGAGGAGAATCGAGAGAATTGTTCCCAAATGGGCCCTTGATTTTTTTCATAAAAATCATTTTAAGTTGCTGATTTTTTATAGAGTGATGGGGGACTTCTATTTATGGGCTGTTCATAACGTTTCAACCAGCTATATCTTTAGCCTTATTCAAGTTGTCTCCACTTTTCTTAGATCTGAGATCTAGAACTTGCTTGCTCTTTTCTGGTTTGCCAAGCTGATTTGGAATCATCTTCTCTTGGGCCAATCTATTGAACATCATAAGAACAATTCTAACAATCAAGTAAGCATTTTCAAAGGTTGCTTTTAGTCTTTTTTTATATGGCCACGTGGGCCTACATCATGACAACTGCACAAAGTGAAACCAGCCTAAACCAATGAAAAACCTAAGCAGGTGATAGCACTTTGTACTGTTCAACCCTCACTATCCCCCCTCCCCCCAAGATTTTGACCCTGGGTCTTCCCTATGAAAGACAGACGTCGTAGCCACCTGAACACGTGGGCATTGGCAAAGTTTACTTTGTTTTTGGGAGCTTATATTCGCACCTCAAGTTTTTGTAAACACACCTCACTTAACTCTATTCCAAAAATACCCAAACTTAAAATGACAGTTATAACCCTAATGAAAAAAAAACTTAAAAAACAAATTTGTAAGCACACCTCCACACCTCCTCCTCTTCTTCCACACCGTCAACTACAAACTCTCATTCTTCCACACCTCGCTCGTTCTTTTTCTCCCTCTCCATTCTTCTCCATCTAGGGCTCTCTAAGACCCAAGAAAAGCCACACATTGTGATTCTCAAAGAAGAGCTCAACCAATGGAGCATAAAGGAAGTGAAATGAAGCGAAACGGAAGCCCCAAGGTAAAAATATTTGAAGTTCGCAATTGTTTTTTTTCCATCATGTTTGGCATTACAGGGCTGAACAGGATTTATCATGTTTGACACTATGATGCCAAACATTCCTAAGCATGTTTAGAAAAATGGTACCAAACAGGCTTAAGATTGTTCAACATCACAGTGTTGAACAGGATAAAGCCTGTTTAAACAGAAAGTTGAATTTTTTTTGGCAGCCCAATGTCTCAACCCGCTGCAGTTGGATTGGTGATGAAATTGTGATAGATTACAGCAATGAATTCATCACGCACGAAGTAAAAAAAGTGTATGTAACTGATAATGTGACTGGTGTATATAACAATTTGGATGGAGTTAACGTTATTATTGTTCTCTTATGTGTAGATATTCAATAGTCGGGTGGAATTAATTAGGTGGAAGACAGATGTTGGAAAGAGGAATGGGTTTGTTGTAGTTATTAAGAAGTCAGATTCCTATTCTAGCTTAAGAAAACCAAGTTTGATCCTTGCATGTGAGTGGAGTGGGCGGTATAGAGAAGATAAGAGAAAAAAAAATGTCAGTGGGGTTGTAAGGATCAAGGGAAAGGGCACCAAGAAGTGCGAATGTCAATTCCAACTAAAGGGAAAGAAGTTACCCACTGATGATGATTGGTTATTGCTAGTCGTATGCGGAGTGCATAATCGCCCTGTTGGGGATCATCTCGAAAGTCACTCTTTTATGGGTAGATTGTCAGATGAAGAGTCCTCACTTTTGAAAGATATGTCCAAGAGTACTATTTGACTAAAGGACATATTAAGTGCAATGAAGCAAAGAGATGTCATCAATACGACTACAATAACCGCAATATATAATGCGCAAGCTAAACAAAAGAGGGAAGAGAAGGCTAGTAGATCTCAGATGCAACACTTGCTTGGACAGTAGGTCAAGTATAATTTCATCGAGTGGCATCGGGTAGCTGAAGACAACAAGATTGTCACTGATATTTTTTTAGCACACCTGGCTTCTATGGACCTGTTACATGCATTCTCAAGTGTGTTGATCATGGATTGCACCTATAAGATAAACAGATATCGCATGCCGTTGTTGGAGATTGTGGGCTTGACGTGTACCGATCTAACTTTTTTTATGGCATTTATGTATCTTCATCATGAGAATGATGATAACTTTGTATGGACACTAGGTGTCCTACGTAGTGTTATGGATGACAGTGCTCTCCCTAAGGTCATTGTAACGGACAAGGAGTTGGCTTTGATGAATGTCATATCAAGGGTGTTTCTCAATGTTACACATTTTTTGTGTAGGTGACACATTAGTAAGAATGCGCTAACTCAATGTAAGAAGTTATTTATGACGAAGGAGAAGTTATTTATGACGAAGGAGATGTGGGAGAGGTTCATGATGATCTGGAACCTATTGGTGGTGTCACAGACAAGAATATTACCTTCAGCACTTGGCATTGTTGGAGAAACAATTTATCACATATTTGGATGCACTCCATTACATGAGTACTTGGTTTGACGGATACAAGGATAGACTTGTAGCAACCTGGACGTACAGGTTCATGCATTTGGGAGCTACTACAACGAATAGGTAACCTTTTTGTTTGGTAATCTCACTTAAGTTTGAAACTCATTGGTTGGTACATAATTATTTGTGTACATGTCACCAAGGTTGAGATTGCGCATGCGAAGTTGAAGTGGCATCTTGGATCCAGTCAAGGAAACTTTAAATCTTCATGGATGAACATCCACAATTTGCTTGAGCTACAACACACAGCCATCAATGCATAGTTCGAGAGATGCAAGACGGTTGTGTAGCATAGCTTTAAACCTTCCGAGTTCAAAGAGTTTTACAGTAATGTATCTATTTCTGCAATTAAGAGTATTTTGGCTGAGACGAAGTGTGTAGGTATTGTTGGAGTTGATTTTATTGCATGTGAATGTATTCTTAGATGCACACATGGGTTACCCTGCGCACATGAGATGGTAGAGTATAGTAGGCAGGGGTGTCCCATTCCACTTGAGTCCATACATGTGCATTGGTACAAGCTTGACATGCATCCTCCCACTTTCCCTACAAGCCATGATGTAGACACCAGTGCAGATATGGAATTGTTTCTACAGTAATTCAACCAATCCAATTAGTTTACTAAACTGCAAATGCTTTAGAAGTTGTGAGAGTTAGCAACATCGGACAACACACATATCAAGGAATCTGAAGTTTAAAAAAATACGCGAGGTCACTCACATACCAAGATAAACATATCCATGCGGCATGATCTATCTACATTTGAGAGGGTGTCATCGTTATAGGATAGCAACTCTCCAACAGAAACCACCACTACCAAAGTCACCCAAGTACAGTCAATGAGACAAACGCAACAAAGGAGATTAAAGAAAAAGGTAACTAATATACACATTATCGTGTAAGTGATGAAGTAATTCAACCGTTATGTGGCATAACATGTTTTCTTCTTTTTTGTAGGTTTTTCGATTGAGTTCATCTAGACGAGCTTCCTCACTGTATTATATGTGCTCTTTACCAGAAGGCATTTATCTTATATTAGGAGTGTTATAAACGTGGCAACAGACGGGCATTGTGGCTTTAGGGTCATCGTTGGATTGATGGGATTTAGAGAGGATAATTGGGCAAAGGTTAGGGAGAATCTGGTGTACGAGTTGGACAGCCATGACCCCCTGTACGAGCAAGTATATCGGTTATCCAAGAGAGTGCAGGAGATTAGATATTTATTAGACTGTTTCAATGATACTGCACCGTACGATCACTAGATGACCATGCTGGAGTGTAGACATCTGATTGCATCGCATTATAATGTTGTCCTATATTACTTGGGTGTTCATCAATGCCTCACTTTCCACCCACTTAGATCAGATCCTATCCCTCCTACCACTCGAAGGTAAATTGTCATTGGTTTCGTCAACGAAAACCACTTTATGCAGGTGATCCTGATGTCGGGTTATCCAATCATCCCCATAGCGACATTTTGGTATAAATATAGATATAACAATACTTCGGGTTGGGCGCTTCCATAATATGAAGGAATGATCAAAGAGTTTAGACTTGTTAGCTCGAGTGTTGCAATACAGGAGTCTATAGACTTGAGCAACGATTGATGTAATTTTTTTTTGTTGCACATCTATTGTATTATATCCTTCTAGTCATATTTTGGAACATGTAAAGAACACTTATTGTGACTCATGTAATTTTTTGATATAGTAATGAAATTAGAAGTTTTTTTTATTTTGTATTTATTTTTTTTCTTGTTTAGCATCTTAAGGCTGTAAAAAAAAACATTTTTATTTTTGTTCAGCATCTCAAAGCTGAACAAGCTTAAGCCTGTTTGGCACCACAGTGCTGAACAGGCTTTCAACCCTATAATGTCGAATAGGCCTTAGGAAAAAAATTCAAGTTTAAAAAAGTAAATTTTTAACCTTGAGGGCTTCCATATCGACCTCAATGAATCATAACACTTTCTCCCTCTCCCAAATGACCCCAAATCAAATCCTACACCCTCTAACCATGATTATCTTCAAAATCCTCAGTAACAAAATGGAATTCTCTAGACATCTCCAAGAAATTCTTTGAACATCCAAATTTAGAACAGTCACTAGCCAGTTTTATTAATTCTGAGACCTTCGAAAAACTCACCGAGGGTAGGACCATCCGAGGCTCAATATGCCCCAACTACCCAAATCCATCATTACCACATTCAATATGTTTTTCTACCAAATAACCCCCATTATAAAACCTCTCAGGAATTCTCTCCTCTCATTAAATGTTCCCCAAAATATCCTGAAAGTGGGTTTAAGCTAGGGTCTTTGATTTTGCATCATCTCAAACCCCTGTTTGATGAGTGGTCATTGATCCCCTCAACTCCATTTAAGCCCTTGAAAATCACCTCCTTACCTCCACCCTCCAACTCTCCCCCCTTGCCACATGACATCCATCCAACCCTCATATTCGAACCTCCTCTCCACCACCCATTTTCCATGGTGGTCCCTACATGTCATATGGCAATCATCCCTTCAAAGCTCCCTCTCCATCCAATGGTCCCCCTCTCGAAAGAATTAGTCTATCAGCCTTTGATGTTTAAGGCCATTAATTGCAATTGAAACATAATAAATACAAGTTGTTTTGTAGTAGAACTAACACAAGGAAAACAACTGCTCATTACATATAAAGTGTTTAAGTATATGTGATCATACAAAGGATTACAAAATATAATGAAGTATAAAGTATATAGGGGTCATCCCCTGTACAATACAAAAAAATAGTAAATATCCGTATATGGGGTCATCCCTCGCTCTGTAACCTCTTCCCCGTATATTCGTTGTCACTACTGCCAAGTGTACAAGCAAGTATACTAGCCGGTATCGATAACGGATGTGCACTAGGAGGAGGAACTGGGGCCTATAAAGCACTAGGAGGAAGTAGGGCCTATGGAGCCCTGGGAGGAGGTGGGACCTGTGGAGCACGTGAAGGAACATTTGGGCGTTGTTTAGCCAATGAAGATGGGGCATGGGGATTTGGGGACATAGTGTCAATGCCATCTCGTAAAACCCACTGTACACGATGCAACATATTGATCAATCTATCCCTCGGCATCTCCTCAATACCGTCATCCATAAGAGATTGAATAATCTGTAATGCACGCTCATTATGCTGAAATAAAATATAACAGAAAGTTTAGGATGAATACATTTTTAATGATTAAAAAAGTAATTAACATAGACATGAAAACATTAAACGATATACCTGGATGACAGTATCGATGGGTATGGTACCCTGCGTCAGTGGCTGGGGTGCACCCCTAGATCAATGGAGTGGATTTTGCACATGTATATGGGACACATGCTGATACCACTATATATAATCAATAGCACACTCAGAGGGGTACACGGCTGGCATAGATCTATGCACATCAAATAGCATGTGGCTCTCCCACACCTCCCAGAACTACTCTAAATATACATATACCGGCCAATACGTGGAAGCAGACGTACCCCAAATACCTCAAGTAGGGGCTATAGGAGCAGAGGGGATGACCTAGCGCCGCCCAAACTGCAGTAGGATATGCATGGGATGGTAGGGCTCCACGATCTCCAGGCACCTCAATAACCCATGAAAATATGCAATGTCCTGGAATGCATGGTGTTCCATACAATCGGTGTATGGTGTTTAACTCACCTGCACAAACTAAATAAAATGTAAGTTAAAATAGTAAGGATTTTCATAAACTACCAACATGTACCAAGATATATATCAATAACATATTAAAAATATTAAAAAAAATAACTAACAATACCTAATGGATCACCCATGCATCAATAATTTCTCGTAAAGCCCTCAAATTGTCCCCAAGGGCCCCCTCTCCATGTGTGGCCTCTAATACTGCACGTGTGGCTGGTGATCAAGATAGTCTATATTACGATGTGACTCTAAGGGACAAAAGTGCTTGTAAATCTATCCCTCGAGCAACGTAACATAACCTATCATTTGCTTGACCAAAATTCGGCTGGCAATCCCAAGCTGACAATAAATGTAAGTCAATGCTCCAGCACCCCATGCATATGTATGGACCTTATCCAGGTCCCGTAACAATGCAAGAAAACAAATGGGCACTCGTGTACATGTCTTGTCTGTAAACAGCGTACACCCCAAAATATACAAATAGCCCCTGGCAGCATATCCAATCTCATCCTC
>Ga0181463_1000009_pt1 | contig 18964 bp, 18 predicted proteins | sample InSIn1gowninarea_FD_119071 | JGI IMG/M metagenome (GOLD analysis project Ga0181463, IMG submission 119071) | Clean room microbial communities from NASA Spacecraft Assembly Facility at Jet Propulsion Laboratory, Pasadena, California, USA -... ... | reverse complement strand
TTATGCCCCAGGAGAAAACTTTAAAGTAACATTAGGATTTAGCGGCTATGCTGAAGGTCCTTTTGAAAAATATGTTGATATTTTCTTTAATAACGGGCTGACAAAACAAATCAGGTTTCACGGTGTAGGTTACAAAGTGGCCGAAACCCCTGCTCCTGCTAATGGTGCGGTACAAAAATTGAAAAACTCCGGTAAATAAGACAAAGCTTTATAAATGAAAAGGTTGTTTAAATAAATAAGCAACCTTTTTTAATACTAAAAACATGAAAAAAGTAGCACTAGTAGTTATTGCAATCCTTAGTATCGCCACGGTATTTGCGCAAAGCAAGGCACCAATTGAATTTAAAGAAGTAAAACACAGTTTCGGAAAAATTAAACAAAGTGTACCTGCGACGTTTACATTCACTTTTAAAAACACGAGCAGCACACCAGTGGTGATCGAAAGCGCCACAGCTGAGTGCGGATGTACCACACCTGAATATCCAAAGGGGTTAATTCCAAAAGGAGCTTCAGATAAGATAAAAGTCACTTACAATGCTGCAGCTATTGGCTCCTTTACTAAAAGAGTAACTGTAAGAGTTGCGAAAGCTGCAGACCCAATTATTTTAACCATTGAAGGAGAAGTAATCGATCCGAAGACAGCAGCATCTAAAGTAAAAACCGGTAAATAAAGCCTACAATATATCGTTGAAGCCACCTTCCAGGTGGCTTTTTTTTGCCCCCTGAACTCCTTGGCAAAACCCCGTTTAAAAAACATACGTTGATGGAAGGGACACCGCAAAAGTTAACCGGTGCTTCAGCTCTATTTTAACAATTTAAACGCTTGTCACATATAGAACAATAATCCACTCCAGTATCTTTGCCCCATGTTAACTATCAGCCAGAGAGGGCAGCTGATGCCCGCTTCTCCCATTAGAAAACTGGTTCCCTATGCGGAGGCAGCCAAGAAAAAAGGTGTTCAGGTGTTTCATCTTAATATTGGACAGCCGGATATAGAAACACCGAAGATGGTGCTTGATGCGGTAAGGAACAGCGATTTTAAAATTCTGGAATATAGCCATAGTGCCGGAAACGAGAGTTACCGGAAAAAACTGGTGCAGTACTATGCATCTGTTGGGATACAAATAACTTATGACCAGATTATCATCACTACTGGCGGCAGCGAAGCCATCCTGTTTGGCTTTATGTGTTGTCTTGATGCGGGAGATGAAGTTATAATTCCCGAGCCGTTTTATGCGAACTATAATGGATTCGCGGTGGAAGCAGGAATAACAGTGGTTCCGATCACTTCGCGAATTGAAACCCGTTTTGCCCTGCCTCCTATTGAGGAGTTTGAAAAAGTGATCACAGCTAAAACAAAAGCAATTGTAATTTGCAACCCGAATAATCCAACCGGCTATTCTTACAGCCGGGACGAGATGGAGCAATTGAAAGCACTCATAAAAAAACATGATCTCTACCTGTTCTCGGACGAAGCTTACCGCGAATTTACTTACGAAGAAAAACAAGTGAGTGCAATGCACCTGGAAGGTGTTGACGAGCACGTGATCATCATGGATACTATAAGCAAAAGGTATAGTGCGTGCGGTGGTCGTATAGGAGCTTTTGTTACAAAAAATAAAGCAGTATTAGACGCTACAATGAAATTTGCACAGGCTCGGCTAAGCCCGCCGGGATTTGCACAAATTGCCGGGGAAGCTGCCGTTGACCTTCCCGCAGATTATTTCAATATCACAAAAGAGGAATACAGGAACCGGAGAGACCTGATCGTTTCACGGCTAAACGCCATGGATGGAGTGTTCTGTCCAAACCCGGGAGGCGCCTTTTATGCGATGGCGAAGTTACCTATAGACGATAGTGACTTTTTTTGCCAGTGGCTATTAGATAGTTTTGAACACCGCGGTTCAACTGTAATGCTTGCGCCTGCCACCGGTTTTTATGGAACCCCAGGACTTGGAAAGCAAGAAGTAAGGCTGGCTTACGTGCTGAACTTGCAATCGATTGATAATGCGATGGATTGCCTTGAAGAAGCGTTAAAACAATACCCCGGTAAAACAGTCCTACCTGTTACTGCCAGATAACGCCGGTGTCAAATGGCGATAATGTCAGCAATACTAATACCTGTATTTAAAATGATTGCAGTCATACGCAATGTTAAAATTCGGGTTGGTGGCATTGTTTTTAAACCCCTCATTGTTGGGATAAAACAATAAAGAAAGTGAAAATTAAATCTGTTCTCGATGTGCTCGATAACCTGGCGCCGCCTTCGTACCAGGAAAGTTATGACAATGCAGGATTAATTACGGGTAACCCTGCTGTTGAATGTACTGGAGTAATTTGCACCCTAGATGCCACGGAAGCAGTGATACTTGAAGCAAAGCAAAAGGGATGTAACCTCGTGGTAGCGCATCACCCCATCATCTTTACAGGGCTAAAAAAAATTACGGGTAAAAATTACGTAGAAAGAGCCATTATCACTGCTATAAAAAACGACATCGCGATTTACGCTATTCACACCAACCTCGACAATCTACTTTCTGGGGTTAACGGGAAAATGGCGGACCAGCTAAATCTTTCTAATCGTAAGGTTTTGTTGCATAAACAGAACAACCTGATGAAGCTGGTTGTTTTTGTACCGGTTAACGAAGCGGAAAAGGTGCGGGAAGCAATTTTTAAAGCCGGCGGTGGCAATATTGGAAAATACAGCGAATGTAGTTTTAATATAAGAGGAAAAAGTACGTTTACACCCGGCCAGGATACCAATCCCCATACTGGTCAACCTGGAAAAAGAGAAGAAACCGACGAAGAAAAAATCGAAATTATCTTCCCGGCATATTTAAAAGAAAAGTTAATTACGGCAATGACCGATTCGCATCCATATGAAGAGGTAGCATACGACATTATTGCACTAAATAATTACTTCCAGGAGGTTGGTAGTGGCTTGATTGGAGAACTGGATCAACCTATCGAAGCGATCGCCTTCTTACAATCCATAAAACAACTGTTTGGTTTACAGGTAGTCCGCCATACTCCTTTGGTAAAAAGAGAAGTGAAAAAAGTAGCTCTGTGCGGGGGTGCGGGCAGCTTTTTGATAAAAAGTGCAGTAGCTGCAGGAGCAGATATTTATATTACGGGGGATGTGAAATACCACGAGTTTTTTGATGCCGAAGACCAAATGATTATCGCCGACATCGGGCATTGGGAGAGTGAGCAATTCACCATTGACCTGTTGCATGATGTTTTACGCTCAAATTTTACTACATTTGCCGTCTTAAAAAGTGAGGTACGGACTAATCCGGTCCACTATTTAACCTGATAACAGGGAATAGAATTCATTTATTCAAACAGTTTAAAAGCGATACCAGGGCGCTACAGTTGAACGGAATGCGACGCAACGATGATTTATCGGAGTTGCCATGTTGGTACCAAAACGAAAGTCCTGTATAAAACTGCAAACATTAAAATTTTTTAAAAAACATATGCCTACTGTTAAAGACTTTTCTGTAGAAGAAAAATTAACCGCATTGGTTAAGTTGCAAAAAGTTGACTCCAAGTTGGACGAAATTGGTATTCTTAAAGGAGAGTTACCGATGGAAGTGAGTGATCTCGAGGACGAAATACAAGGTTTACATGCACGTCAGACACGTATTGAAGAAGAGATAAATGGTATTTCTGATTTCATTGAAAAGAAAAAGGAAGTAATCAAAGAATCTGAGGCTTTGATTAAGAAATACGAAAAGCAAAGCGAGAATGTAAAGAATAACCGGGAGTTTGAAGCGATCAATAAAGAGATGGAGATGCAGAACCTGGAGGTTAAGCTTGCAGAGAAACACATAAAAGACGCCAACGAAGAAATCGCCGATAAAATAAAAGTGTTGGAAATTGCAAAAAAGCAAATTGCCAATAAAGACGGCGTTTTAAATAATAAAAAAGGTGAGCTTCAAAAAATAATCGCCGATACCGAAAAAGAGGAGAATCACTATAAGGAATTTAGCAACGAAGCACGTGCAGCGCTCGATGAAAGACTGCTGTTTTCTTATGATCGTATTCGCAATAACTATCGAAATGGTTTAGCCGTTGTTCCCGTTATGAGAGATTCGTGCGGCGGTTGTTTCAATGCGATACCCCCACAGAAACAAAGTGAGATTAAACAGCACAAAAAGATCATTGTTTGCGAAAACTGTGGACGGATCCTGGTAGATGAGGAACTTCATCACAATGTAGAAACTAAATAGATCCATTATCAATAGAATTGTGAAAAGGGCGCTCAATGAGCGTCCTTTTTATATTGCCGTCGTTTATCTCATAACTTTACCTTGATGAAGAACCTTTTTGTTACCATTGCATTTTGTCTATGTTCGATTGCCGGTTTTACTGAGAAAGTGTACGATTTTACCCCTCGATGTAAACAAGCTTATAGTGAAATAATAAAATTAAAGCTTACAACAGGTAAAGAATTAATTGAGGCGGAAAGACTTGAAAACCCTGATAACCTCGTACCTGAACTGCTGGAGGGTTATATTGACTTTTTTACCTTGTTTTTTAATGAAGATCCTGCCCAATATGCCTTGAAAAAGGACAATTTCGACAAACGGATCAGCGCTTTCGACTCTGGTCCCATCAACAATTCTTTTTACCGGTTCAGTAAAGCGTTGACTTATTTGCAGAGGGCGGCTATTAAAATCAAATTCGGTGAAAGGTATGGCGCGGGATGGGATTTTAAAAAGGCAAACGCGTTGATTAAAGACAATGCCGCGAAATATCCATCTTTTCAGCCGAATAATATGATACTTGGACCTATAGAAGTCGTCATTGGAACGGTGCCCTCCGGTTATAAATGGATCACGAGTTTGTTTGGGATGAAGGGTTCGGTAAGTGAAGGAATGCAGGTGATGAGGGCCTTTATTAACAGTAGCGACCCGATGGCGAAGCTGTTTAGTAATGAGGCGATCTTTTATTACTGTTACCTTGTCTTTTACATAGAAAATAAACCCGACGAAGTTTTTAAATTGATACAATCTAAAAAACTCGACCTGGTAAACAATCACCTTTTTGCTTACCTCGCTGCCAATCTCGCCCTTAATAGTAAGCTTACCGACTACGCCGGTAAAATCATACAGGCGCGAAATCCATCACCTGATTACATGCGCACCGCCGCATGGGATTTCGAAATGGCATTTGTGAAACTGCACAAACTGCAATTAGACGAGTCAATTCAGTATATGGGGCAGTTCTTAGATAGTTTTAAAGGAAAGTTTTATGTAAAAGATGTGTGTCAAAAAATGAGCTGGGCCTACTATTTAAAAGGAGACAAAATCGAAGCGGAGAAATACCGGGTGATGACTATAAAAAATGGCAGTACTGAAAGCGACGCAGACAAAAAAGCGTACCGCGATGCAAAAAAAGGAACCTGGCCAAATGAAATGTTGTTAAAGGCGCGCATATTGAACGATGGTGGCTACCAAAAGGAGGCTTTGGCACTGCTGGAGGACAAGACCGTTGGCGATTTTCCAAAGGCTGAAGATGCACTTGATTTTACTTACAGGCTGGCGCGCATCTACGACGACATGGGAAAGAGTGACGAGGCAATAAAAAATTACCAGGCGGCAATAAAACAGGGCAAAAACAGGACGGAATATTATGCCGCTCGTGCCGCCTTGCAGATGGGTTATATTTACGAGAAACGAAATCAAAAATCGCTGGCACTGGCCGCTTTTCGGGAATGCCTGGCAATGGGTGACCACGAATACAAAGATTCGTTAGACCAGAGAGCGAAATCGGGCATCGCCCGTTGCAAAGGCGAGTAAAAGAGGGGGGGCAAAAATAGAAACTGGTTATTTTGGGAACCACACTTTTTTGCTGCTATCCGGCTATCGTTGCGTCGCACTCTTGTACTGTTTATCACTACTCACCACGCCAATGCAGAAATTTAAACAGGGCGAAAACGAGCCCTTAATGTGACTATATAATGAACACAATAAGCGAACTCAAATAATCCGGCATCAACGCATTCCTTTAAGCACGCCATGCTATCTTTACCCTATGTTACGCAGGTTACACATTCAGAACTACGCAATTATTGATGAAATTGACATTGATTTTTCGAAAACACTCAATGTTATTACCGGTGAGACCGGCGCAGGTAAAAGTATCCTAATGGGCGCATTGAGCCTGATATTAGGTGAAAGGGCCGACACTGCATCACTGCAAAACCGGGAGAAAAAGTGTTTTGTAGAAGGCTTTTTTTCAGTGGATAACAAAAAAGCCGTGGAGAAGTTTTTAACTGAGAATGAATTTGACTTTGAAGAAGAATTAGTGATCAGAAGGGAAATCTCCGTAAGTGGCAAGTCAAGGGGTTTTATAAATGATACCCCGGCAACTGTACAGCAATTAAAAGAACTCGCATCGTCGCTCGTTGACCTGCATCAGCAGTTTGATACGCTCGAACTTGGTGACACCGATTTTCAAAGACAGGTTTTAGACGGCCTGGGAGGCAATAACGATTTGCTTACAGTTTTTCAAAAGAACTTTCGCAACTGGCAAAGGCAAAAAAATGACCTTGAACAATTGCAGAAACAGAAAGAAACCTTCCAGAAGGAGTTTGATTACCACCAGTACATATTTACCGAGCTTGACCAACTGGGTCTTGCGGAAAACGAACTCGAAAACCTCGAATCAGAGCTTCAGTTGTTGACAAATGCGGAAGGCATTAAAACAGCTTTATCTAAAGTATATTTTGAATTAAAAGAAAGTGAACAGCCCGTTGTTCCACTGCTTAAAATACTGTCAAACCAATTACAAAGTTTTGCCGACTACCACAAAGATCTTCCTGAACTTGTCAAAAGAATACAAAGTACCCAAATTGAGCTGCAGGATATCGCCGGGGAAGTAGAAAGCCTGAACGACCAGGTAAATTTTGACCAACAGCGAATCGACCAGGTTAACGAGCGGCTATCGGCTGGCTACAAAATGCTTAAAAAACACGGGGTACAAACCACAAACGAGCTTATCTCAATAAGAAATGAACTGGCTCAAAAACTTGAGTCGGTACTGAACATAGATGAAACAATTTCCCTGAAAGAACTGGAAGTTAAAGCGTTATTGCAGCGTGCTGAAGAGACTGCAAAGACTATCACCAGCCGCAGGGTTAAAGAAATACCAGGCCTTGAACAAAAAGTAAATGCATTATTACAACAGGTTGGGATGCCCAATGCACGATTAAAAGTGCGCGTGGAACCGGCGCCTTTAAACCTATATGGCCAGGATGAGATACAGTTTTTATTCGATGCAAATAAAAGCAACCGGTTCGAACCAATTCGAAAAGTTGCGAGTGGGGGTGAATTGAGCCGACTGATGCTTTGCATTAAATCGCTTGTCGCACAGTCTGTCGACTTGCCTACCCTTATTTTTGATGAAATAGACAGTGGTATTTCAGGGGAAGCAGCTAAACAGGTAGGCTTTATCATGAAAGACCTGGCAACAAACCGCCAACTTATCACCATTACCCACCAGCCACAGATTGCCGGTAAAGCCGATGCCCATTTTTTTGTTTATAAAGAAGTAAAAGGCGACGCAATAAAAACAAATATCAGGGTGCTGTCAAAGGATGAAAGGATAACAGCTATCGCGCAAATGCTTAGCGGTGAAAAGCCGACTGCTGCGGCATTAGAAAATGCAAGAGAAATGGTAATGAATTAGTCTGGTATTAAAGGACAGAAACAAATGAAAAATGTTCCCCATTGGCAGTGGTTTGTTCTTTTATACCTGCTTCTCGTTGCGATTCCCGTTTACCTGGTGCATTCGTTTCTTAAGTCAAGGGCTTATGCGAATCGTACTTTTGGCAATCTCATCTTATATTTCATTAGTGTATTAGCCACTGGTTACCTCATGCATTCTGTTTGTATGTGGCTATATTTTACAATCTTTTTCCAGTTTAGAAATTGAATTTCTATTTTTACCTATAGTAATAAAAACGAAAACGAACTCATAATGGCATACAACTTATTGAAGGGAAAGAAAGGGATTATTTTTGGTGCATTGAATGAGCAGTCAATCGCCTGGAAAATTGCAGAAAAGTGTTATGAAGAAGGAGCGCAAATTGTGTTAACAAATGCCCCGATTGCTTTAAGAATGGGCGAAATAAACAAGCTGGCAGAAAGCTGTGGAGGTGCACCGGTGATCCCGGCAGATGTAACAAGCAACGACGATTTGAAAAACCTGCTGACAAAAAGCATGGAACACTTTGGCGGACAGCTCGATTTTGTTTTGCACAGCGTAGGTATGAGCATGAATATGAGGAAGGGCAATCATTACACTGCTACCAATTATGACTTCATGCACAAAACCCTCGATATCTCCGCTATGAGTTTTCACCGGGTATTACAACTTGCTTACCAGATGGATGCTATAAGTGAATGGGGGAGCGTTGTCGCTTTAACCTACATTGCAGCACAAAGAGTTTTTCCAGATTACAATGATATGGCTGATGCTAAAGGATTACTGGAAAGTATTACCCGCAGCTTTGGTTATCAATATGCGAAAAAGAATAAGGTTCGAATTAATACAGTCAGCCAATCTCCCACCCGGACAACCGCCGGAAGTGGGGTAAAAGGTTTTGATGGATTTATCACATTCGCAGAAAAAATGAGCCCACTTGGCAACGCTACGGCTGAAGACTGTGCCAATTACTGTGTGACCCTTTTCAGTGACCTAACTAAAATGGTGACGATGCAAAACCTGTTTCATGATGGTGGATTTAGTTTTACGGGTGTGACCGCAGATGTCATAGAACAAATGGAAAAATAAGAACTGTAGACGTTGTAACTGCAGAGCTGTATTTTACAGCACAGATTATCGAATACAACCAAATCCAGGAATTCATGGATTCGGTTGTATGTCTTCGCTTCTTCCAGGATGGATTTTAGTAATATTTGCAGGGGACCGCGCAAGTTTAAGCTGATAATCAACGATAATGAAAAAAGTCGGCCCTAATTGGCATAAAAGAAAAACCATCCGGAAAAGGATGGTTTTTAATATACACAGTCTTTTGATTTTTAGTATTCATCTTCGTTAAACATAAAGTCATCCTGGCTGGGATAATCAGGCCAGATGTCTTCAATACTTTCGTACACTTCCCCTTCATCGTCTAACTCCTGCAGGTTCTCAACAACTTCAATAGGTGCACCTGAGCGAATTGAATAATCTATGAGCTCATCTTTCGTTGCTGGCCATGGCGCTTCTTCCAGGTAACTGGCTAATTCAAGTGTCCAAAACATCTTTAATGTGTTTTAAATTTTTGCAAATGTAGGGGTATAAACGATAAAACCAAATCAACCTTATGCAAAGCGTTGTTATATTAAAAATTCACTTAAAATAGATTCGCCTTACTTAGTAAGCTGTACGTTTGTAAATTATTGATAAGCTTTACTATAAGAGAGTTGCATGCTGACAGCTAAAAATATTTTTAAGAAATACGGAACCTTAGAGGTGTTGAAAGGAGTAGATTTAACGATCAATAAAGGAGAAATTGTAAGCATAGTAGGTTCATCGGGTGCGGGTAAAAGCACTCTCCTGCATATTTTAGGCACCCTCGATAAAGCAGACGAAGGTGAAATTTTCCTGGAGGACCACAGGATCGATGAATTAAAGTCCAAAGCGCTTGCAAATTTTAGAAATCGGCACATTGGCTTCGTCTTCCAGTTTCATCATCTGCTGCCCGAATTTACAGCCCTTGAAAATGTCTGTATCCCGGGCTGGATAGCAGGAAAGAAGAAAAAAGAGGTTACTCAATTTGCCGAACACCTGATTTGTTTTGTCAGCCCGTTATTAAAGAAAATATCAACATATTTTTCAAAAGGACCTTCAGCATAGCCGCTAAATCCTAATGTTACTTTAAAGTTTTCTCCTGGGGCATAACTCTTTCCTTGTTCGTATTTAGGAGTTGTACAGCCGCAGCCAACTTTTACATTTTCAATTTTTACAGAGTCGCTGCTAATGTTTTTAATAGGCACTTCAAATTCAACCGGCTTGCCGTAGGGGATTTTTCCAAAATCATGATTTTCTTCCTTAAATTCCAGAACTTTGGAAATATCTGCTTTAGGCGTGGTAGCTGTAGCTTGGGAGGCAGTTTGATTAGCAGCAACGGCAGGTGTTTGTGCATTTACAATAGCCGCGACAAATAAACTGGTAAGAACAAGGCTAATTCTTTTCATTTGAGAAACATTTTATGGTGGTAAAGTTATTGTTTTTGCTACGAAATAATTGTACCTAATTTCGTATGCTGCGAGTTTTTAAGTTTTTATTAATTCGTGATATTTCCAATACTAACGATGCATTTAGGAGATAAATTGTATGGTGTTTTATACGGGGGTAACCAGAGTATTTTTTAACACGATAAGTTTGCAAGGCCAATAATTATAAGTTTGCGTATGGAAAATCAGCATTTAAATGCCGGGGTGAACGAGGAAGTGATGTCATATGACCGGTTTCGGCAGGAGGTCTTGCAAGATTACAGAATTGCAAGGATAAGCCGGGAAACCAGTTTACTTGGCAGAAGGGAAGTGCTGACGGGAAAGGCAAAATTTGGAATTTTTGGTGACGGAAAAGAGGTGGCCCAGATTGCCATGGCAAAATTTTTTAAAACCGGCGATTTCAGGTCAGGTTATTATCGTGACCAGACTTTTATGTTTTCAACAGGGCTTGCAACGGTTCAGCAGTTTTTCGCCCAGTTGTATTCCGATCCTGATATCAATAATGACCCTTTTAGTGCCGGAAGGCAAATGAATGCTCATTTCGCAACGAGGTTTGTAAATGAAGACGGTAGCTGGCTTGACCTCGCCAACAGAAAAAATATCTCTGCAGATATAGCGCCTACGGCCGGACAAATGCCACGCGCCTTGGGACTGGCGCTCGCGTCAAAGGTGTTGAGAAATATGCCAGCGGTAAAGGAGGTTGAAAATCTTAGCAACAAAGGAAACGAAATTTGTTTTTGTACCATTGGTGATGCAAGTACAACAGAGGGACACTTTTTAGAGACAGTAAATGCTGCAAGCGTTATGCAAGTGCCATTGGCTATTTTCGTCTGGGACGATGGCTATGGCATATCTGTTCCTAAAAGACTGCAAACGGCAAAAGGCTCTATTTCTGAAGCCCTTGCAGGTTTCCAGAAAACCAATGTGAGTAATGGTATTAATATTTATAAGGTAAACGGCTGGGATTATGCCGGCATGTGTGAATTGTTTGAATCTGCATTGGAAGAAATGCGGGAAACGCATACTCCCGCACTCTTTCACGTAGAGGAAATCACCCAGCCGCAAGGGCATTCGACAAGTGGCAGCCATGAACGTTATAAAGGTCATGAACGCCTGCAATGGGAAAAAGAGTGGGACTGCATTAAGAAGTTCAGGGAGTGGATCATTGCTAATGGATTGGCGTCGGAAGATGAACTATCTGAAATTGAGTCATCTGCCAAAGAGCATGTAAGAATAAGTAGGGCAAAAGCATGGGAAGGATATATTGCGCCAATTAAAAAGCAGGTAGAAATGACGGTGCGGCTCCTCAATATTGCCACCGGCCAGCACACTTCTGCTACTAACGAGCTTAAGGGTCTCGCCAAAGAACTTCAAAGCAACCGGGAGCCACTACGACGTGATGTAATGAAGACTCTAAGTGTGGCTTTACAAATTAACCCTGGCGCCAGTGACCTGCGTTCCTATTACCAGGATTTGAAAAAGGAAAACAAAAAGATTTACAACAGTTATTTGTACAATGAAGGGCCTAAATCGGCCCTGAAGGTGGCAGCAGTAAAAGTGGCCTATGATGAAAACTCACCAACGGTAAATGGATACGAAATCCTGAACAAGTATTTTGATCTGTTGTTTGCTGCTAATCCCAAAGTATTTGCTTTTGGAGAGGACGTCGGTAAAATTGGCGACGTAAACCAGGGCTTTTCGGGGCTGCAGGAGAAACATGGCGCGAACCGCATTTTCGATACGGGCATTCGCGAGCTCACGATCATGGGGCAGGGGCTGGGTATGGCTTTGCGCGGTCTTCGGCCTATTGCTGAAATTCAATATCTCGACTACTTATTATATGGTTTACAGCCGTTAAGCGATGACGTGGCAACAACGCATTACCGTACGAGGGGTTTACAGAGCTGCCCGCTCATTGTTCGTACCCGTGGACACCGGTTGGAAGGAATCTGGCACAGTGGTTCACCTATGGGAATGATCATTGGGGCTTTAAGGGGAATGTATATTTGTGTGCCGAGAAACATGGTTCAGGCGGCCGGTATGTATAACACCCTGTTGAAAGCCAATGACCCCGCGCTGATGATAGAAAGTTTGAACGGCTATCGGTTAAAAGAAAAACTTCCTTCCAACCTGCTTGAATTCCGGGTTCCGCTCGGCATTCCGGAACTGCTGCGCAGTGGCGACGACGTGACCATTGTTTCCTATGGCTCTACCTTGCGTATCGTTAGCGATGCGGCTGCCACCTTACAAAAATTGGGTGTAAGCTGCGAAATTATAGACGTACAAACGCTCGTTCCGTTCGATCTTCCACTTGCGATCCTCGCATCTCTAAAAAAGACCAATCGCATTATTTTTGTCGACGAAGATGTACCCGGTGGTGCCGCTGCCTACATGTACAACAAAGTGCTCGAGGAGCAAAACGGTTATCGTTACCTCGATGTTGCCGCGAGAACCATCACTTCGCAAGCCCATCGTCCTTCCTATGGAAGCGATGGAGATTATTTCAGTAAGCCAAATGCAGAAGATATTGTAGAAACAGTACAGGAAATGATGGCCGAGTAGCATTTTTTTGAGGTGGTCATCTGTTCGTAGTGAGACAACTGTTGCGACGCTCCGTTCTTCGGCAACGCATTGTTGAGCCTTTTTAAAAGCATTCATATCTTACTTTCAAACTACGTTTTCTCCTTCCCGGTTTAGTGAGTTTGAGATAGCTCAAGGGCTGTGCAAAGTCTCTTATTCGTGCTTAGATTTGGTCTTTTAAATGCATTGTTGCTCCCGCAAATACCTGGCTGGCTTCAATTGGGTGCGTAGCATATTAATTGCATACATTTCAAAAACTTAGCATGACTAAAGCAGCAGTACAATTTTTCTCCCTGCTTGACAACGACTTCTATAAGTTTACAATGCAGCACGGTGTTATAAATTTGTTTCCAAAGGCCAGGGCCCGTTATGTATTTATTAATCGTGGTAAACATGCTTTCCCTCCTGGATTTGCCGATGCATTGCAGGAGAGTGTCAACGCAATGAGCGGCCTAAAGCTTACGTTGGAAGAAAAAGAATACCTGGCCATTACCTGCCCCTACCTCGATCCCACTTACCTCGATTTTTTACAGGGATATTGCTATAATCCCGAAGAAGTGAAAATTGAGCAAAATAGCGACGATATAAGTATTTTTATTGAAGGTTATTGGTATAGGACGATCTTATGGGAAGTTCCGCTTTTGGCGCTTGTTTCCGAGTTGTTCTATACATTAACTTCTCAGCAAAGAAACACTGATGAGCAGGTGGTCTGCGTTACCAGGGAAAAGATTGAGAAATACAATGCACTAGGTGTGACGGTGGCAGAATTTGGTACCCGCCGCCGCCATTCATATGAGGTGCATAACCTGGTGATGCAGGCGTTAAAACAATACGGGGCGAAATCTTTTGTCGGCTCCAGCAATGTACATTTTGCTATGACAAATGGAGTAAAGCCAATTGGGACTCACGCCCATGAATGGTTTATGTTTCATGCAGCAAAATACGGCTTTAAAATGGCTAACTCCCTAGGGCTCGAAAACTGGGTCAGGGTTTATCGCGGAGATTTAGGAATTGCTTTGTCTGACACCTATACTACTGAAGTGTTTTATGCCCAGTTTGACCGGATGTTTGCGAAGTTATTTGATGGAGTAAGGCATGACAGCGGCGATGCAATCGGTTTTGCTCAACAGACGATCGAGCATTACCAAAAACTTGGAGTGGACCCAATGGCTAAAACCATTATTTTTTCTGATGCCCTCAATTATGATAAAGTTGCCAGGATCGCAGATTTTTGCAGGGGTAAGATAGGGATGTCATTTGGAATTGGTACTAATCTCACAAATGATGTTGGTTTAAAGCCAATGAATATTGTAATGAAAATGGTTGAAGCATTTCCGGACGGAGGGGAGTGGACGCCGGTAGTTAAACTATCAGATGAAAAAGGCAAATACACAGGTGATGAACAAACTATTCATCTTGCTAAGACCATACTAAATATTTCTGCCTGATCAATACAGTCGGCATAATTTTTTAATCGTTGATGCTTTAAAAATTAAGCTTTATGCCAAACGATAATCCGGCCGAGATGACAAACCAGGATCTTGAAAATGATATGCAACGAAATGCCGGGGATGGCGGAAACCAGAACCAGGAAGCAGTAAGTAAAAGCTCGGCAGCAGAGGGTAGCCTTAAAACGCCGGAACAGGATGAATCCTCAAAAATAAATATGAATGACACTATCCTGCACAACGAAGAGCAGGACTCCGACGATCTTGTTCACGGGCAGGCAGCGGAAGATGACAGCCAGGATGGAAGTATGCCAGACCCTGAAGCATTAGATAACTGGGAGAGCAACGATGACGATCCCAACAAAATTTCCAGTTAAATTGTTAGCGGTGTTGGGGGATATCGACACCTTTTAATTTTCTGTACATTTCTGTGGCATAGAGATCAGTCATTCCTGATAACAGGTCAAGTGCATTTAGTACCTTTTTATATGCAGAACGGGTCGATTCGAATTCCCTGTACTGCATTGGAAATAATTTCAACACCTTCTGGTCTTTGTGATCTGGTTTCTGCTTTAACAATGCAGGCACAAACAGGCTTAGCAATTCAGACATTACATTGTAACCCGCTATCTCGATCTCCAGTACCGTATCATGATTGTAGATTTTCTCATTGGAGATTTTCATCACTTCTTTGAGTGCACTACACTGGTTCTCTATGTTGTCTAAAAGGGTATCATTAAATTTTCCTTCTAATATTTGTTCGCTGTTTTTACAAAATACTTCTGCGGCCCTTGTCGTTAGAAGGTTGATTGTCCGTGCGCGTAAAAAACTTATCCGTTCATTCAAGTCTTCTATCTTCTCGTAAATTTCAACGGTTCTTTTTTTAAAATTTCCCTCGTCACTAAGGCAATTGATCACGTGCAAGAATGAATCTTTTACCAGTTCATGAGAAAGGATCCCTAATCTGTGGGCATCCTCCATATCAATTATACTGTAACAAATATCATCAGCGGCTTCTACGAGGTAAACAAAAGGATGCCTTTTATAAATAATCGTTTCTCCTTCCTCCCGTAGCAACCCCAACTTTTCAGCAATAGCATGAATTGCCTCGGCTTCAGACTGAAAAAAGCCGAATTTTTTCCTGTGTTTATATTGCTTATCAATTCCGGTGGCCTCACAGGGATATTTTAAAACGGAGGCGATGGTAGTATAGGTCAAGCCCAGGCCGGCAGTCAGCCGTCCATTAAAAACATGCGTTAATATTCGCAACGTATTTGCATTGCCTTCAAAATTTGATATGTCTGCCCACTCTTTATCATTAAAAAACGACCTTAACCTGTTTCCTTCAATAGTAGATTCTGAATGACTGAGAAAGTAGGCTGAAATTGCCTTTTCACCCGAATGTCCAAATGCGGGATTGCCAATGTCATGTGCAAGGCATGCCGCCGCAATAACATTGGGTAGTTCGTACCTGTAAAATTCGTAACAGTCGCTTGACCGGTCGCTGACCTGATCGCTTAACCACGCGCCAATAACACTTCCGAGAGAACGGCCAACGCTGGCAACTTCGAGTGAATGGGTAAGTCGGTTGTGTACAAATGTGCTGCCCGGAAGGGGGAATACCTGGGTTTTATTTTGCAGGCGTCTAAATGCAGAGGAGAAAATAATACGGTCAAAATCTTTTTGGAATCCTGATCGAGGTCCTGAAGCTTCTTTTTGTTGTCCTATTCGTTGAGTAGTAAATATAGTCTCCCAGGTCATGTGCAACGTTAATCGTTGTGCAAAGTAAATGATGTCGATAAAAGTTTGTAAATATTTTTAGGCAGTTGCAGGATAAGAGGGAGAAAGCTGTCTGTCCCCAGTGTCACCCTGAGCCTGTCGAAGGGTTGACGCACATTAAGTCCTTCTGTTCACCAAGGCTTCAACAAGCTGAGCCTGCAATTATCTTTCTCGACGTAAGGAAACAAGGGGAAAATAAAAAAGGTTAGCAAATGCTAACCTTTTCTCTGCCACACTTATTGTGCTGGCTTATCTACTTTCACTTTGCTTTTAGTACCGGAGTACTTCTTGTGCTTGCTGAAAGTGTTATGAACTTTCTGTGGAATAGTGGATGTCTTTTTCACCTTTGCTTTCGCTACGGGTTCTTGGGCAGATGCTGAAAATGTGACACCTGCAGCTAGGATACTGAGAACGAGTAATTTTTTCATTATCATTGATTTAGAACACAATAGACTAAAAAATTGTACCACAGTTTAGCCATTAAAAAATTTTATTAATTGTCATCGGTTATCTTTGCGCAATTAAATAGTTAAAGTGGTGCAGGTAGCGCAGCGGTTTTTATTATATCAGCAAACATTGTGGCTTTCCCCCCACAGGTGTATTTACTGGGAAGAACAAAAGACTTTAATTGTATCAGATCTTCACTTTGGCAAAACAGGACATTTTCGTAAGTCTGGAATTGCCGTTCCCCAGGCTGTTTATAAGGAAGATATGCAAAGGCTGATTAGCCAGGTACAGTATTATAAACCCGATCAACTGCTGGTAGTTGGCGATCTCTTCCATAGTGTAATGAACAAAGAACTTGACTTTTTTAGGAGGTGGCGAAGCGACTTCAGCACACTGCATATACAACTGGTAAAAGGAAACCATGATATTTTAAAGAGAGACTGGTACGCAGAAACAAATATTTCTCTTTCAGAATTACAATTGCAGGTAGACAAATTTTGTTTTGTTCACGATATCAGTGAAGCATGTGCCCCCTCATCAAATATTGACTATTATTTCAGCGGTCATATACATCCGTGTGTTAGCCTTAAGGGTATGGCGAAGCAGACGATCTCTTTGCCTTGTTATTATTTTACGCAAAACTTTGCTGTTATTCCCGCCTTTTCAAAATTTACCGGCACGGCTTTAATTGACCGAAAGTCGGCTGATCATGTTTTTGCCATTGTACCAGCCAACGCATTAAAAGGCCAGCAGGCAACAGTTGTAAAAGTATGAGCGGTTATATATCGGACGCTTATATGGCAGAACTTTATATCGGGGGATAATAAAGCAGGAGGCGTTTCCGTAAATTCAAAACTGGCATAATAACCAACGTTGCAAACCAACAGATCAAAAACTTAACCTGGTAAACATTGGCCACTGAAATCAAAATCGCTTACGCTCAGAATTATTCTCATCCACTGCCAGAAGGCCACCGGTTTCCCATGCTGAAATATGAGTTGATCCCCGGGCAATTGTTATATGAAGGAACAATTACCCCTGATAATCTATTCGTTCCTCCACGTTGCCCTGAGCACATTATTTTGTGGACCCATACAAGGGATTATCTTGATAAATTGCTGCAACAGAAATTAACCGCTTCGGAACAAAGAAAGGTCGGTTTTCCGCAATCAGCAGCACTAACGCAAAGGGAATTGATCATCACGCAAGGCACAATCGATTGTTGTCGTTATGCTTTTTCCAGCGGAATTGCCTTAAACGTTGCAGGAGGTACGCACCATGCCTTTGCGGATCATGGCGAAGGCTTTTGTTTGTTGAATGACCAGGCAGTTGCGGCAAATTATTTATTGAATCAGAACTTGGTTAAAAAAATTCTTATAGTTGACCTCGATGTTCACCAGGGAAACGGCACAGCTAAACTTTTTGAAAATGATACCCGCGTTTTTACTTTCAGTATGCACGGAAAACACAATTATCCTTTTCATAAAGAACATTCGGATCTTGATATTCCATTAATCGACGGTACTAATGATAAGCTTTATCTTGACATCTTATCGAAGACTTTGCCGGCGCTGATGGAAGAAGTAAAACCTGATTTCTGCTTTTACCAGGCAGGAGTAGATATACTGGAAACCGATAAATTTGGTAAGTTGAAAGTAACATTGCAAGGTTGTAGACAGAGAGATCAATCCGTTTTTTCACTTACAAAAAAGTACGGGGTTCCATGTGTTGTATCCATGGGCGGCGGTTATTCTCCTGGTATCAAAGAAATAGTTGAGGCGCACTGTAATACGTTTAGAGCCGCTTTCAGTACCTATGCCTAATTCTGTTTCAACTTCCGGTTGTTTTAACCTGGTTCCCATTTAAGAAGTCAGCCGGATACGAGATGAATTACAAGACGGTTCATTTATCCGGCTCAAATATAGCAACCGGTAGAGACCTTATAAATCGAACTGTTACTTTCCTGCATCAACCTTGGGAAGGCAGGTGCATGACCTGCAAAAAAAGGAGTGGGCTATTTCCCCATTGAGAATTTTCGATACCGTTTCACCCTGTAAATAATGGATGGAACAGCAGCTACAATTGACCCTGGGCGATTTGTCAAATTGTCCAGCCTAATTAAAGCCTACAATTACTTATACAATACTTATAAAAGGATATTGAGTGGCACAGTGAGGTAAACAGGCTCTTTTTAAGACAGTGGCCAAAAGCACGGAAGTTTCATAAATACTTTGTGCGGTTGTATTTTTTAGTCCCGGTGCTTCCGGTTGCACTATGAAACTTCAGTACAAGTGAGTGACACAACAATGTCAAATTGGAAAACAAAAGCTTGTCCCCAAAATCTAATTCATCTTTTTCTTCATGGTACTTACCTGCTCCTGTAAATTATTGACCAGGCTCGCTAACTGGTTTACATCCCACCGCTGTTGCACGTTAGCTTTTGAAATTATCATTTGCGCC
>Ga0181463_1000079_pt1 | contig 18981 bp, 10 predicted proteins | sample InSIn1gowninarea_FD_119071 | JGI IMG/M metagenome (GOLD analysis project Ga0181463, IMG submission 119071) | Clean room microbial communities from NASA Spacecraft Assembly Facility at Jet Propulsion Laboratory, Pasadena, California, USA -... ... | reverse complement strand
TCAGAGATAACTGGTTCTTTCAGCGAATCGCCAATTGTTGTGCTCTACAACAACCCCCCATTTCATGTTGTATTTATGCAATATATAAAACTTGAAATAGGTCCCTTTTAGAAGTAAGATGATATCAATATTTTTCATATTTGATAAAGGCTGCAACAAACAATGAAGATCGTATAAAACCCTTTTTAAAACCCATTTATTGGTTAAATTAACGCTTACCTTTATTTTTTGCGATAAAGCAATCGGAAGATCGCATATCGCAATAATAAAAGGCTATCAAACAAGGGTCCCTTTGTTTGCCGCCGATGCTATATCGGCGATCAGCAATGCGCTTTGTATTTTGAATTAACACTCCTCACCCCTTTTCGCCGATGCGATAAGCTATCGGCATTCGGCGATCGGAAAATTCTTTTTGCATTCACATATGGCACGCGGATCGCACCCCCGATGCGATGCGATATCACAATGCGCATTCGGCGATATACCATGAAAGGCCACACCCTATTCTCCCGACGCGATAGCGATCCCGATACGGCTCATTTCTCAAAAAAAACCGTTAAAGGCATTGATGTTTTGGATTTATTTCATATTTATGGCATAATCCGTCCAGTCATGATTTGCCTGTACCCAACCGCCAAAACGCTTACACCATGCTTCAATTAACCATTTGGCCAATTAATAAGGTAATGGGCATTTAAGATTGGCATGTTTTAAACGGCCATTTAATATGATGGTAAGTTCTTAAAATCTTCCCATGGATTGTGTTCGTGCCTATATTGTAAACAGATTTATTGTTTAAAGTTGCCATATTTCTCATTTTGCACAAGTCTTCATTATCAATTCTCTGTGTTACGCTATTGTGTACCTCTGTGCAGAAGATATCCAAAGGAGATAGCTTAAGCGAAATGGGAAAGAAATCAAAGAAAACTGCAGGCGCTCCCACTTCATCAACTACAGGGCAAGTACTCACAGATAAGAAAAAGGGATTAATTTCAGATACAACTTGTTCGGGCCTTAACAAGACCACTTGGCAGGGCACCTACAATTTGATTGAAAGTGAACAACCCGCTATAACAGGGGTAGAAGCCACTGCCGATTCTTCTCGCAAGTCTGATAATACATTGAAGGATTTGGCTGACTCTTTCCTTCATAGGATAGCAGCCAGAGAGCAAATCCTCCCGTACACGGATGTGGTTCGTTGGGCGATTGAAGAAATCCCAATTTTGGATAGAACATTGAGCGCCAGGGATGGAAGAGTTTTCGGGTCATTTAGAGTTGAAGATTTGAGGCAAATGTATCATTTGCCAAAGCCTGAGAAAATATATAATAAGGCGTTTTTGGAGAAATTTTCCAGTGAAAATGAGGTAGAATCCGAGCCCATCAGAGAATGGAGACAGAATCCAGCCAAGCACAAACACGAGTCTTCCGGTAAGTACTCGGTCGATTCCCTTGCTTCTCCTTATTGTTATGCGGGAATTATGATGTGTAGACTGTGGGGATTGCATGATTCTTCAAACTTCACCATAGAAATGGTTCCATTAATGGAAGCCGCAGTAAACAGTGTGATTATGGATTGGGCCACTATTCTCTCTGATAAACTGGCCACAGCGGTTCTGGATTTTAGGAACCAAACTATTATCTCGGAAAGGAAAATCCCCCCATTCTATTACAGTGCTTATATTTTGGATACTCTTTGTTTCAACTCTGAATTCCCCGTGCTCGGATGGAGGTGGATGTCACAAGACCCCAACCCCATCCACATTTATCATCAGAAGTTGTGGAAAACCTCTTACAAGCATCATCTCTACCAAATTTGTAATGGCTTTATGCTGCCTATTTATTATTCAATTTTTGATAAACCTATTCCCAAGATTTCCTATCAGGCCTCTTTTGATTTAACATCAGTTGGGATCTGGTTTGGAGAAGAGAAGTTTACCTATATCAGAGTTTTTGGCAGCCAAGCCAAACCCCATGTTCTCCCTTTGTATATACCGGATAAGCTATTAGCAAGAGAAATCGCCTACCAGATTACAGCCGAAAGTACTACACTGACTCTCAAAAAAGAGAAGAAGAGGGGTTGGCCCTCTTTTCCCCTGAGATGTGGTCTCTATACTCTGCATGATCTAAAACATGCAGATAAGGAAGCCGCTAAGATTCAATCCTTAACTCTGGCAACTATACCAAATAGACCATTTGATCCAAAGAAGGTGGCCTATACTGCATTAGAACAAGCCAAATTAACGAAATTTGAGCATAAAGAAGATATGTTTGACGACTTGTTCATCTCAACTGAATCAATAAGTCAAGCTAGACAACTCGCTAGGATGAAATATAATGATGAAGGGTTAACTGAGTTTAACAGACTTAGAGAACAGAGGTTGCAAACTCTGCCTCTAGATTTGTTAGCAACGACCCCAAAGGCTTCATCAAGCAAGCCGGTTCAGCAACAACCAAAAGGACCACCGATGATAACAAAAAACCATAAGAAAGAACAAGAAGACCAGCAGAGAAAAGTAAACGAAGAAAAACAGAGAAAGGAAAAAGAGGAGCAATTGAAGAGAGAACGCGGAGAACAGCAGAGAAAGGAGCAGGAAAAAGAGCGTGAGGTATCTCTACCTCAAAGCGAAGAACAAGCAACCATTGATGTTAATATCGATACTCATATAGATCCAAAATTACTCAAACAATGGGAACAATTCGACTCCATCATAAGTGGCTTGGAATGCTCAAAAGATACCGATGCTTCAAAAACAAATGATACACCATATATCACTTCTCTTCAAGTTCTAAGTAAAACCAACGGCCCATCAAATTCTAAAGATGTAGAAGTAATACCCACGGGTCCTTCCAACCAAATTGTTCTCCAGGTGGAAGATATTCCTCCCCTGGATGTTTTCTATAGCCCAAGACATAAGGCAGTAGTAAAACGACAACGGAAAAGGCAAAGGACTGATCAACCTTCTGTCTTCCCAGAGCAAACTGTCACAGGTAATATAGTATGGAAGGAAGAATTTAATCCTGCCGATGATTTAACAAGGCTATCACAATATGCTGGAGCCTATTCGGCTGCAACAATTGATAAAGCGTCGGAGGTAAATCTTCTACTAAAGACAAAGGATCAAGAAATCTTGGCATTACAGACAGAATTGGCAGAAGCAAAGCAGAGGACAGAGCAAGCAGAAGAGCAATTGTTGGCACAACAGCAAGTGAATAATCAGTTGACGCAACAATTGCAAGCTGAAAAGCATAGAATTGACCAAAGTGCAATCCAAAAACAAAAAGAATTATCCGAGGCATTAGCACAACTAAAGGCAGAAAATGAACAAGTGATATAAACAAAGGATGAGCAAATTTCTCAATTATCATTACAGCTCGAAGAAGCGAAGGGCAGTTCACAAGTAGAAGAATTCAGGGCGGAAGCATCACTGGTCAATAATGGTCTGATATCCAAATTAAAGCTTTTATGCCAGCAAATTTCGCTAGCAGAGCCATTATGTGAATTAACAACAGCTATAAATCAGCAGGTAGAAAAAGCCAGAAGTGAATTGGATCAAGATGAAGAGATCATAAGTGCATTCCTTGACTGGCAAGATTCTGAGCAAGGAAAAGCAACAAATTTGCCAAGAATTCTAGAAACACATAAAGATATACTCTTCACTGAATGGAATTCTCAAATGATGAAAGCAGAAAGAGCGGCTTCTAGATGCAAAGTAACTTCCAGCAATTTGATTGAACTAATCAATAACACTCTTTATTTGTCAAATATGATTTCCCAGTGTACACCGGGACAGCTAACAATGACTAATACATTGGAGCAGACGTGTTATCCCGATTTGGAGAAAAAAGGGAGATTAATCGCTGGGATCAATAGTTTAAATATGGAAGCATATTGGCTCTTTTTGATTAAACCACATTCACAGAAAGCCGCCCTTAAATGCTTAACAGAAGCTATCAGTTGCATATTACCCGACATTCAGGACTCCACATATGCTGCACAGCTCAGTTCACGTCTCAACAAACCTCCTGAAGTAGAGCCAATGCTTGCGATAAGTCAGCTCAGATTCAAAGACAAGCAGCCGACTTGATGAATGACACTCCCGCATACCAGATTGCTGTCAAAAATAGAATTAAAAAATTATTGATACCAATTAAGTAGGATTTATGTTTATTAGATATTTAGATTAGTTTAGTATTTATAGACCCTTTCATGTCTTTAGAAAAGGTGGTAAAGTTTTGTAACAGACTTAAAAAAACTGAAGTTTGCACTATTGTGCTTCAGCCAATATTTTTTGCATGAAACTGGACCTGTGGTTCTGAATTTAACATAGAAGCTTTCTTTATGCAATTGTGCACTATTGTCTTTGTGGAGGATGTTTTTTGCGTTGAAAGAAGGACTGCAAGCAATTGATATTTAGGGAGTGTTAAGCGGCTCATATGGTATTTCTGTCTATGACCGAACTCATTTCTTTCATATGAATTGTTAAATGATTTTTGCTATTGTTGATTATATGCATGCGTTGTAAACAGCAGATTTTGATTCATTCCACTATTGGATGTTTTATGATGTGCCTTTTTAAATCACGTATATGTCAATAATATAAATGATAAAGTGTGGTAATCTCGCTTTAATAGCTTTGCTCAACTATTTGAGTATAGTAATCATGAATCAAATTATATCCATGTTTGTTTAAGGAAGTCATCTATATGCCCACAAATAGATACGGATTATCAAACGCTGCACTTTGAAAATAAATAGGCCCCCCCCCAGGATAGATCATAGTTGTTATATTTTGTCATTATTTTTTAATTGTTTGCTTATCATTAGTATATTTCACAAATCAATCATCCATCCTGTTTATCTATTTCTGGGAAACTGGTCCCATTATCCCCAGTTGGAGCCACCATTCCAAATGGAAAAGGAGCTGTATTAAGGTCCGGACCGGGTGGTTATCCCCAATGTTGTTGCAGCGATTTTCGAGGCATCAACAGGCTCCAAATAATTTTTCTCAACCAATAACCTCCAAGGACCTAAGTTGTTACAGGGCTCTAAGGATCCCATCTCAACCCATAGCCTCTAGGGAACCCAAGTTGTTACAAGGCTCCAGAGACTACCATCTCAACCCACAACCTCCAGGGAACCTAAGAGCTAATCCCATTTTCTCCTCTTCTATACTATTTTGTGTTGCCTGCTGATCGAACTAGAGTTCTCTATTTTTTTTGCTCCTGTTAGCTCTGCTATGCAACGATTATATTCTAAGATCAGAAAGGATCATGGCCTGATTGTTACGTCCAAAGAAGGGGCCCCACATTGGTCATTTTCCCTTATCCTCCTTCCCTATTTACTCTCCACCACCTCGATTTCCCTATTTGCCTCCTAAACCCAACAAAGTAACCCCTTCGACTTTAGCCCCGAGTGCAAAACCCAAAACCCACCATAAAACCCTACCATACAGTCTCACGTGCTCATTAACCCCTCATCACTTCCCCACCATTGATCATTCCCCCGCCGATCCAACGGCTCTTGTCGCACTTGATAAAGGTGACCCACTCTACCACTCTCCGCTGTCAGATCATCTCTGCCAAGATCTGTCAGTTTTCATTTTCATCGCACCAGTAATTTAATCCAGCGATAGTGTGCGATGAGAGCGGTTTTTCTCTCTCATCCGCTACTACGTGACGATCATTGAATGGAATTGCTCGGCCCCGGACTTTTACCACTTAATTCCTGAAACCGGTGCGATGAATACCATTACCACCTGACCAATCCGCCTCACCTAGTAAATGTCCGTGCAACTCCGTAGCCTGATGACCATCCAATCTGTCTGCTTAAGATCCAACCACCTGACTCACCTCGCTCTCATCTCGACTGATAGCCTCCATCGAGCCATCTCTGTTGTTCATTTCCCTGATCTGATGGTCATTCTTCTTGCTCACCCAAATCATGCACCTACCCATGCATTTCACGTCCTCTGACCACTCTATTGCCCGAAGAAGGATATGATCAGCTCCACCATCCTCAGTCATAGTCAGACCCCCAACAACCATATTTAACAGAAAGCATGGCCGAATGGAGAAAAGGACAAGCACGACCCTATAACTGAATTTATCAGTCATGGACTCCACCGATATGAGTGCTCCAACAAGCCTAAAAGGATATCACGGCACCTGAACAGATCAGATTCACCCACTGAAGCAAGCAAACACATTCAGAAACTCCATCAGGTAGTTAAATGTAGTTGGTGGTCAATTATGACTACTCCATACCTAAAATGGCTACGTACCATAGTATTGTAAATGTATAAATATCTAGAAGCAAAATGTAATCAAAGTTGGCATTTGATGTAAGGTTCAACTTCTGGAGACTGTAGATATTTTTTCACTTACAGCGTCTCATCTTCATTTTAAGCTAATACAAGCTTCTTTTGCTATTAACTACTCACTGTCCATTTTCTTCTTATTCTAAGCTTGTGTCTAATGTGTTGTATTCGTGAGCTCCTAGTCTTTAGCACTAGATAATTGTCATATTATCTTTGTGTTAAAGTATTAATTGCATCACTGAATAGGTTACTCAAGTTTCTTTCTATCTAATGCAGGAGAGTTGTCATCCTGTCGTTGCATTAATAGATTAGATTTACAGGTTTCTTTACTAGTTGCAGCTAGCCATCACATGGCCTTGTGCATCTGTTGGTGTGGTTAGTATTCTCCATATTCACCTAACATCTTAAATTGTGAGCATTGGTGGTCTAAAGCCTTGTAGTCTAAGGGTGTTCATGCATGTCTGGAATGAAACAGAGTGAAAGTGGTTATTTGGCTTGAACCAAACCATCATTCCTTCCATTAAACTTACAACAATAGTTTAATTTATATGTTACCAGGCATCTCCGAGCTACAACCTAGGATAGTTTCTTGGAATCCTAACATAACTGGCACCGTTGCTGGGGAGAGGAGATTGAAGCTCAGCTTCCCTGGGAGAACGACACAGATCCAACTTTGATGATAGATAAAGTCTGGACACATCTTTGGTTGTAATCATCTATTTAGTGACTCTACTAGAGGCTGAACCTTTTGGCGACTCCACATCACAGTTCTGGCTTAGTTCATGAGACATACTAGGAGAAATCCTTAGAAATCACCAACTAGCCCAGTGCCTGACCCTGAGAAGATTGTCAAGCAAAGCAAGATATCACGAAAAGAGGCATTAGGATCAAGTAAGCCTAAATAATCTTATGTATCTCTGCATGAAAGGTTTGCGACTAAGCATGCACACGTTGAAAATATAGATCCTAGCACTATCAATGAGGAAATACTCTTAGAGATTCATAAAGCGCCTTGTTCAATAAGTTCCCCTTTGGATCTCAATCCAAAGGAAACCTCCTTTACAGTCCATAATATTCCTTTAACCCTGTCAGTCATTTCTCAGCTCCCTACCTTCCAAATTTCCAGTACCCTTTTATCTACCCTAGCCGTGGCAGGCCCACAAGCACCTACCCAAATGGAAAGAATCATAGCTGTTAGATAAGGACTCTTGGTCCTGCATGTCCCTTTGAATGCCATGCTTGCAGGAGAATATCAAAAATACATGCCTATGTTTACTGGTACAGACGGAGTAACAGCTGAAGAACACCTTGAGTCTTTTTATAGCTATGCTGATAACCTAGATATCAGTGAAGATGACGTGTGGATGAGAGTATTTGTCCAAAGCCTTGATGGAGAGGCTAGAAAGTGGTTTAGAGAGCTCAACCCTAGGTCTATAGCAGACATTGAAGCATTAGATGATGTGTTTTTAAAGCATTGGGGAGATAAGAAAGACCTGCTATATTACCATACCGAGTTTGGCAACTTGAAAAGGGAAAATGGGGAGTTATTGTCAGATTTTAATAAAAGATTTAATCGCATGTATAGCAAGATACTAGCTGAATTGAAGCCCACCCCTACCTCTGCCAAGCTCACCTATGCCAATGCATTTGACTTTGATTTCTGCCTGCTATTAAGAGAAAGAAGATGTGCCACTCTAGTTGAAATGCAAGACACAGCCTTGGAGGTGGAATCCAATATCATGGTTGGAGAGAAACTCAAAGGACATACTGATAGAAGGAGGCAAAGAGGTGAGGCTTCTTCTTCTTCTTCATCTTCAGAGCCTAAAATAGACAAAATGACTAAAATGATAGAGTCATTGGCTGCTAAGATATCCAAATTGAAGGTTGAGCAGAGTTCTGGGAAAGTAAGGCTTCCTAATACATTTGGTCCTAGAAATCCAAATCCATTCAGAAGAGAAAATGAACAATTACAGATCATTTAGAGGGGCAAAGAGGCCAATGAAGAATAAAGGGTTAAGGCTCCTTTTCTAGAACATAGTCATGGAGGAGGAACAATTTGATGAAGAGGATGAGATTCACTGTATGGAAGACAAGGGCAGTGCTGCCTTTTTGACACTAGCTGCCTATGAAGAATCATTACTCAGGGACCATACCAGTAAAGAGTGGGACAGAGAAGCTGTTCTGCAGACTGAAGACCAGTAGAGATATAACTTGAGGTCAAGAACGAGTAATGTCAAAGATAATCTTTCCCAAAGAGCTGATGTCCCCATAGAGCAGCAGATCAGCAAACAAAAGAGACCAGCAGTTGATCGCATCATCCTCACAGCACCAGCTCAAGAGGTAAGAGGCCCTTACAAGTCCCCTTCCCCTTTCAATTTTGAATTAGAAGTCCAGAAGTTGAAAATATCTGTACCTCTGATAGAACTTGTAAAGAGCGAGGCCTTTAGGAAGCCCATCCTTGATGCCCTTGAGCTGAAAGCCACACAAGCACCCAATGACTATGTGAATTTACAAGATGATAAACCGAAAGTTGTGCTTATCCCGATGATTGAACCTGCTGATAACAATTCCCCATCATTTCATGTCTCTCTGACCATTCATGACAAAGTCCTCCACAATTATCTGCTGGACACAGGCGCCAGCCATAATCTGATGCCCAAAGCTGTCATGGAATAGTTAGGCCTTGACATTACCAGACCTTATCATGATTTATTCTCCTTTGATTCAAGGAAGGTGAAATGTTTGCGGTTAATCAAAGATTTGACTATCACCCTGACTCAGCTGCCCATGAAGGGCATGATAATGGATATTGTGGTAGCAGATCTTCCCCCTAAGTTTGGTATGCTACTTTCCAGAGGATGGATTAAGAGGTTAGGTGGGACATTGAAAAATGACTTATCTTATGCCACGGTCCTAGTTTTTGGAGGAGAGAACAGAAGATTGTACAGGGAAGCCCAGCTGGCCTATATTATCAGTGATGAGAAGAATCCCACTAATCATCCCATTTATGTCATGGACACTGACTTTGGAGCATGTATTCTCCAAATCGAAGAATCCTAGAGGGCCTCAGTGTAGCTCAAGAAACCAATAGGCCAAGCCATGGAAGAAGAAGGGACACAAGCTTGGGAGATGTTCTTTAATGGAGCCTGTTCAAAGGAAACTGTAGGAGCAGGAGTGGTGCTAATGTCTCCAAAACAAGAAAGCACACATCTGTCCTTCAAACTGACTTTCCAGGTCACCGACAATATAGCAGAGTATAAGGCTCTAATATTGGGCTTAAACGCTGCCAAAGACATGGGAATCAGAGACATAAAGGTGTTTGGAGATGCTGATCTCATCATTCAACAAGTGAACAAAACATTCCAAGCAAGGCACCCAAGGCTAAAAGCATACAGAGATGAGGTATGGAGACTCAAAGATTCTTTTGATAGTTTTTGTATCTCATATATTCCTAGAGTAAAAAATCAACTTGCTGATTCCCTTGCCGTGTCTTCTAGCATGTTCATCCCTCCCATGCACCCTAAATTGGTTCATGAAGTCCAGTTAAAATATAGACTATCCTTGCCTAATAATTTCCAGCACTGGAAGGCCTTTGAGGATGATGATGAAGTAAATAGGTTTCTGCAAGTCATTGATGAATTCTCTGAAATGCAAATTGATCAAGAGAATGAAACCTTGGAGGAAATTCCCCAACCCCAGCTAAAGAACATAATTGGGCAAGACAGTATTTTTCAACTGCCTAGCAATCATATACCAAAAGGGCTAGTGCCTCTAGAGAAGTTGTTTGACCATAATGATGTGCCTCATAAGATTGCCCAAAAAGAAGATCAGTTTGTAGTCCATAGTCATAACATAGGGATTCCCAATCATCCAAAGTATATAAATATGTCCACCCATTTGCCTGCTACCCAAAGTTCTGAGTACTACACCTTAATGAAGCAATGTGCTGATGTCTTTGCCTGGGAATCTAGTGACCTTAAAACTTATGACAAAAATATCATCCAGCACAAGATCCCACTAGTGAAAGACACAATTCCTTTCAAACAGAAGCTGAGACCTATAAATCCTTTGCTCCTCCCTCTGATTGAAAGGAAATCAAGAAGTTGTTGGCTGCCAAAATCATAGTTCCTCTGAGGTATTCAAAATGGGTAGCCAACTTGGTAGTGGTGAGGAAGAAAAGTGGAGAAATCAGATTGTGTGTTGATTTCAGGAACCTGAACAAATGCTCTAAAAAAGACAATTATCCTTTGCCCAAAATGGAGCATTTGCTACAGAAAATCTCAAGAGCCAAAGTGGTGTCTTTCTTGGATGGATTTTCAGAGTATAACCAGGTTGCATGCATCTAGATGATCAAGAAAAGACTACTTTCACCAATCCTTGGTGCACATTCATGTACTCTAAGATGCCCTTTAGGCTGATGAATGTTGGAGCTACCTTTCAGAGAGCTATGGATATATCATTTGTAGGAGAGAATGATAAATTTGTCCTCGTCTATCTATATGATATAATAGTATACTCCAGCAGTCATCAAGATCATTTGTAGTATTTAAAGAAAGTGTTTTTGAAGTGTAGAAGGTTTGAGATATCAGTGAATCCTAAGAAATCACAATTTGCTTTAGAAGAGGGCAAGCTCTTGGGACACATTGTTTCTACTACAAGTGTCAAAATTGACCCAGAAAGAGTGAAAGCAATACAAACCTTGTTTGTCCCAAGATCAAAAAAGGACATCCAATCCTTTCTGGGAAAAATAGATTTTGTAAGGAGGTTTATTCCTAATTTTGCAGAATTGGTAAGACACATCACCTCTATGCTGAAAAAGGGATCAGATATCAAATGGACTGATGCAACAAGAAGATCTTTTGAAGCCATCAAAAGAGCTATTATGGAAGCCCCCACTTTGATCAGCCCAGACTATAGCAAGGAGTTCCATATCTTCTCATTTGCTTCAGGTGACACCCTTGCAGCAGTCTTATTGCAGAAAGATGATGAAGGTTCAGAGCATCCAATGGAATTTTTCAGTAAAACCTGAAGGGATGCTGAACTAAGCTATGATATCATCTTACTTCTAAAAGGGACCTATTTCAAGTTTTATATATTGCATAAATACAACATGAAATGGGGGGTTGTTGTAGAGCACAACAATTGGCGATTCGCTGAAAGAACCAGTTATCTCTGAATTTTTTAGAAATACTTAAGCTTTTGAAAACAGAATTTCAATTAAAAGGAAAAATCTAATATAAGTAGATATATATGTATTTTGAGTAAAATGAAACTATTTTGCTAATTTCCTCTCTTTTTGAGAAAATAAATACATTCTAAGTTTTAAATAGGTCTTTAATGGTATGTTAATGATAAAACAAAAAACTTTTCCTAATCAGCTTTTATAATAAACTCCTCTGTCATAGGTAGAGCCTCTGCTGCCAGTAAACATCTATAGTTTCGACAGGGATACCTTTTAACCATGTAATTGCCCATTTTCCCATTCAGTTTGGAGTATGATTATCAGAGCGAATTCAAAATATGTTTTCATTTTTTCCTTTTTTTTGTCATTGACATGATAAAAAGCCATTGCCCTGGTTTGGTAGCCAGCTTTTGACAATGCCATTCACTGGTAGTAATTTAGCTGAACAAGCTAGCTCGTGGTGAGACCCCTTGTCTTGTAATTACAAGCCATTACCCTGTTTTGGTATGCAGTATTGGTAATGTCAGTTAAACTATTTCCCTATGAGCATGGTAAGCATGCTTATAATAAGACCTCTTATCTTTAATATCAGATTTTTTTTTTTTTATTTTTTTTTTTTAGAACTACACTCTGAAAAATCACAATCTTTAGTAAATGGGATGAACAATATTTTCCTTAAGAATAAATGGATGACAGGTTAAGAGTTTATGATGCTGATATTGGATTGGCTTCTATTTTGATATTGATAACCTTTTAAGACCTATTTGAAAAACAAAAATGATTTACAATATTCCTGTATTTTGAGAGAAGTTCACAAATCTTTGAAGAGTGTTTCAAAATACAATTATATCTAATTTCCTAGAAATTGTCCTTTTTGGTTAAGAATTCTATTATTTAAAAGCAAATATCACTTTTTTCTTTAAATAAAACTTTCAATTTCAGCAAAAGGTCAATTGAAAGTGGTTCACAACCTTATTTCCTAAAAATGCTACAAACTACAAAATCCTATTAAAATACAAGGAGAAGGGGCTACCTTCTTAATTGAAGAATTTTTTTAAGATCAGGCCATTAACAGGGAGAGAATATCTCACACCTGATAAATCTTGTAATATAAAGGTCGAATGGCCTATCTTCTCTTGGATCTGAAATGGACCAAGCCACAACTTCTGGAATTTTGTGTGTTTCCCTTTGTCTTCATGTGCTTTGTCCCATTTCAGAACTAAATCACCGACTTGGAATTGTTTTGAACCTGACGAGACTAAATCAAAAGCTGTTTTGACAATTTGCTGGTGCTTTGCATGGATAACCTTGGCTTTCTCTCTTTCTTCCTCTAATTTTAGAATTTGATCATGTCTAAGCTGGATAGAAGAAGAAGGACTTTCCTCAATAAACTGTACCAGGGCTAAAGAAGGAAGAACAAGATTCGTGAGTAATATTGCTTCTTTTCCATATACAAGACTAAACGGGGATGTTCCTATAGAAGCTTTTTGTGTTATCCTATCAGCCCATAATGCAAATACTAAAGATTTGTGCCAGTTTCTGTGATTCTGTTCAATAGTTCACTTAATAATTTTGATCAGATTCTTATTGGTAGATTCTGCTAAACCATTACCTTGAGGGTAATAATTAGTGGAATACTTTAATTTAAATCCTCTTTTAATAGCGAAATCAAACATAGCATTGCCTGAGAAATAAGAAGCATTATCAAAAACAAGAGCATTTGGGACACCAAACCTGGTAATGATGAATTGATCAATGAATTCAATAATTGCTTCAGAATTTGTTGACTTCAAAGGAATTGCCTCAACCCATTTAGTAAAATAGTCAGTAGCAGTAAGGATATACTTATGTTGTTTGGAAGAGGGTGGATTAATTTCTCCAATGATATCCAATCCCCATTGGTCAAATGGTTGATCAATATTGACTGGTTGCAAAGGAAAAGCAAGCCTTCGTTGTCTTCCACTAGAAGTTTGGCAATTAAGGCATTTCCTTACATACTCATGAGCATCTCTAAACAGAGTTGGCCAATAATATCCAGCGTGAATAATTTTGTGAGCTGTTGTATCAGCTCCAAAATGTCCTCCTGTTGGTCCATCATGTAACTCCTGCAACACCTTTTGGGCTTCAGGTTTCTCAAGACATCTTAATAAAATAGAATCATAATTCTGCTTAAAAAGCACATCATTAATAAGTGTAAAATTCTTCGCTTTCAATCTAATGGCCCTTTTATTTTTGTAAGACAGATTCGGAGGTGCATAACCATTCTTTAAATAAAAGATTAAGTCTGCATACTGAGATTCTGAATCAGTAACACTTATCTAATTGATTTCTTCAGTCTGATCAGTGTCGCTTGATTCAGGAATATTTGATGCTCCTGCCAATATCCTGCAAAAACCTTGACCTCTAACAATCTTTGCTGGTTTGATTTCTAAGTCATATTCTTGAAGAGCTGTGACCCAATTTGCCCTTTTTTCACCCAATTCTCTTTGAATTAATAGTTGCCTAACTGCAGAGAAGGGAACTATAATTTTTGTGTGAGATTTCAAAAGGAAGGGTCTATAATGTTTGACTGCTTTAAATACAGCAAAGGCTTGTTTTTCTACTTGGGAGTAATTCAATTCGGCACCCTGAAGATTTGAACTAAAGAATGAAATGGGTGCTTCCAAATTGTGATCGTTGAGTTGTGTGAGAACTGCAGCATATGATGAGTTGGACACAATAGTATACAATGTAAAATGATTAGAAAAATTGGGAGTATTTAAGGCTGGGGCATTTATTATTGATTGTTTGATTAACTCAAACGCCTCTTTTTCCGCTGATCCCCACTTAAAGACTGAATTTTTCTTAATCATTGTTTGAAGTGGCAAAATAATTTGAGAAAAATCTGGAACAAATCTCTTAACAAAATTAATTTGGCCTAAAAATGACTGCATGGATTTCTTATTATGTGGAAAAGAGATTTCAAAGATTTCTTTGATCCGATCAGGATCAATATAAATGCCTTTTTTAGATACAATAAAGCCTAATAACTTTCCTTGGTCAAGAGCAAAGAAAGACTTTCTGGGGTTGAGAGAAATACCATATCTTTTGCAACGTTGAAAAATTTGATTTAAGTCTTGCAAATGACTGGACCTCTCTTTTGAAAATACAGTAATATCGTCTAGATAGACGACTACTATTCTATTAATCAACCCTTTAAAAGCTATGTCCATTGCTCTTTGGAACGTCGCTCCTGCATTAATGAGGCCGAAAGGCATTTTCTGATATGCATATGTCCCCCATTTTGTTCTGAATGTAGTTTTAAGCTGATCATCAGGATGGACCAGGACTTGGTTGTATCCTGAGAAACCATCTAGAAAGGACATTAATTCAGAACCTGCTACTGATTGGAGTATCTGCTCCATAGTAGGCAGTGGGAAGTTATCTTTTAAGCTTGCTTTGTTTAAATTCCTGAAATCGATGCAAATTCGAATGTCGCCATTTTTCTTTCTGACTGGCACCATATTGGAGACCCAATTGGAATGTCGGACTGGAAAAATAATCTTGGCCTTTAAGAGTTTGTTTAGTTCAGTTTTGATCTGACTCTCTAGGTTGGGATGTATTTTTCTTAACTTCTGTTGAATTGGTTTCTGATCAGGAAGCATTGGAATGGTGTGCTGGATAATGGATGTGTCATAAGTCTTCAAATCATCGTATTTCCAAGCAAAGACCTGTTTATTTTTCTTTAACAGTCTAATAAATGCCTCCTTCTCTTCCAAGGAAAGTCCTAATCCTAAATTAATGTTTTGAGGATTTTGTTCAGTGCCAAGGTTTATCAATTCAAACCTAAGGGTAGAACTATGGAGCTTTTCATTGGTCACAGGTTTAAACCTGTCTTTAATATCATAAAGATCCTCTAGCTTTACCACAGGCTTGGGGATTGAATTTTCCTCAGTTTTGGCTTTCATTTGAAGATCATGTTCATTTTCCTCAATAATTTGATTATCATAGGATTTTTCAGAAGTTAAGAATTGTATAATGTCTTCATCATGGTTGAATACTCTCCAATTAGTGACATTATCAGGAATTGAAGGTCTAAAAAGCAATTCTACCGAAAATCTATCTGGGCTGTAGTCTTCAGGAGGTAGGAGCTTAGAAGCTACATTGGCTAGTAGGTCGGCTGCCGAGTTTTGGGACCTAGGAATGGAGGAAATATTGAATGCGGAAAAGTGCGAAGTGAGGTCTTGTACTAGCGACTGATAATGCTTGAGGTGAGTTGAAAGACAATGAATTGTATTTCTCACTTGTTTGACAATAATTTCAAAATCGCCGAATACTTTCAAATATTGCACTTTAAGGCCAATTGCTTTATACAGTCCTTGGATTGAGGCTTCATATTCCGCTGTATTGTTAGTGCATTCAAATTCTAATCTACAGGACAGCATTGTTTTTTCCCCTTCCGGACTAACCAAGATACACCCTGCTCCTGACCCTTCGCTAGACTTGGAGCCATCAAAATATAAAGACCAAAATAAAGGAGTATTAACAAACATATTTATAGTTTTCTCATCATCATTGAAACATCTAGACCTATCTGTTTGTGAAAAATTCTCAATCTGAGATGAAACATGATTAACTGAGAAAGGGGAGGGTTGGGCAACAAAGTTGCCAAAGAATGACTCCGATGAATAATTTCCCAAAATGTTGTTATTGAACGCTATAGGTTGGTTTTCTTGCTCAAATTCAGTAACTGTATGGGTCATATGTTTTTCTCGATCGATCATTATTTGATTTGGTTTACCTTTATAGGGAAGCCACATATGTGACCAATCAGTGGAAATGTACCCATGCAATTTTTCAGACCAATCCCTACTCAAAATTAAACCATAAAATTCAGGTATGTCGGCTATTAGGATGTCAATCCTTTGTACTATTCTGGGATCAGCAGACAATCTGATAGTTACGGAATTAATTTCTCCCACGACCTGTACTTTGGTCCTGTCCAACTGTACAATATGGATAGCAAACTTCTGGGGTTCAATGTTCAGTTTAGAACAAACTGAAGCTGGCATTATGTTAGATGATGCCCCTGAGTCAATTAAACAGTTGTGCAGGTTTCTGTTATAGATCTCATAGGTTAGAAGGAAGGGTGGAGTATGGGAATTTGATCTATCCCTAATCAGAACTGAATCGGTAGCTTCAACCATACCAGAAGGTGGTTGTCCTGCATCATTTGCAGCTTTAGTACTGGGAAGAGGTGAAGAAGGAACAACATTCAATTCTTTGAGAAGCAATTTCTGCTGATGTTTTAATTTACTAAGCTCAAACATAGTAATGTTTGCTTTAGTTTTCTTCATGTCATCAACAATATTGTAATCCATTGAATCGGATACCAGTAATGTTTTGGATGTTGAAGGAGAATTAGAAGTTGAAGGCTGGTTTTGGGGAATACTTGCAGGTGATTTCTTTGGAGGGATTTTTTCTTTTGTTGTGGCAGCACCTGCACTCCTTTTCTTTGAAGTTGCCTGGATAGGTTCAGAAGTACTTTTACTTCTAGTAGTGACCGGGAGGGCTTCTTCTTCATTATCGGTATCAGAGTTAGGAAGTATAAAATCCCACATTCCGTGGCATTCAGCTACTTCTTCCTCATCATCAGTTCGTGAGGTTGTTTCCTCCTCCTCTTCTTCTTGCTCCGAATCTGCGTTAGTTATGACATTCGGTGGCTTTGATTCAGTTTTCTTATAATTCCTAAATGTTCTTTTATTTGAGGTTTCGGCCACCTATTTCTTTATGTCGATCATTTCGTTAGACAAAGTTTTCAGGACCTTTTGCAAACCCTCCATGTCATATGGGTCTTTTGGGGTTTTCTTCTTAGAATCGTCTTTGAAAGAGACTTTTTTGGCTTTCCTATCTTCCAGAGCAGCTTTCTTCTCTAGAGCATTAATACACTTTTCGACGTCAAGTGCTTCTTTCATGTTTTCAGCTAAGGTAGGTTTCCTAGCCCTGTCTACAAAAATGGCTATAGTGGCAGGTAGAGCGGTAATGTACCATTCGCTTCGAATTTGTTCACTTGGTTTAGAAGCAGTAGGGATTTTATTCAGGAGTTTATTAAAGCGAGCATTAAATTCCTTAATTGGTTCCCTATGCTCTATTCTGAGATTGGAGAGATCATTTATTAATGTAGCCAAAGATCTATCATCTCCATATTTGGTAAGAAATTGCTCTTGACAAGTATTCCAACTGGTAATGGAACCAGAGGGTAAAGAGAAATACCAGGATCCTGCTGATCCTTGCAAGGTGTAAGGGAAAAGTCTAACAACAACATCTTGTTCTGTTACTCCTTTCAAGTTAACTGCTAACATGAAATTATTAATATGTTCCTCAGCCTGGGTTCCATCATCTGGATTAAACTTGGGCAACCACTTCTCAGGAGCATCTGGTAATGCATGTAATGGTGCAGGCATATTGACTGCACCAGACCTGGTCCATGGATCTGCCATTATAATAGCGACAGTAGTTGATATTACTGTTGGAATTCCAGATGTATGGGAAGGAAGGAATGTTGAGGAGTGAGCAGGTTGGGATGTTGAGGTGTCTAATTCCTGGTGAACAACAATATGTAATGGAGGAGTGGATGGTTGACTTTGCAGATGGGAAGATGAAATGGAGGATGTGGATGAAAACTCTCCACTATCAGATCCTTCAATATATTTCTTCGCCTTTTTCCTTTTAGGTAAAGGGTACTCAGTGGGTTCAATACCGAGCTTTTCACTTTGAAGTCTGGTAAGAGGATGAGATAAGTTGAGCTGCGAAGTCACACTACTTTGTGATACCTCAGATTTCTGTGGCGAAATCGAGAAACTTTGAAGTTTCTGGATTAGAGACTGAACTTCAAGAGATTCAAGACTTAATTGATCTGGAGTATGATGTGGTTGAGCAGTGGTAGTGGATTCCTCTACTTCTTGCTGGGAAGTGCGAGGAGACAAGGAGGGAGAATTACTCTTGGAATGGTCTTTTGATTTGTGATCACTGGCCATTCATAGCAGATGCCCTCCTTCTAGTGCCAAAAATGTTGATGCCTCGAAAATCGCTGCAACAACATTGGGGATAACCACCCGGTCCTGACCTTAATACAGCTCCTTTTCCGTTTGGAATGGTGGCTCCAACTGGGGATAATGGGACCAGTTTCCCAGAAATAGATAAACGGGATGGATGATTGATTTGTGAAATATACTAATGATAAGCAAACAATTAAAAAATAATGACAAAATATAACAACTATGATCTATCCCGGGGGGGGGGCCTATTTATTTTCAAAGTGCAGCGTTTGATAATCCGTATCTATTTGTGGGCATATAGATGACTTCCTTAAACAGACATGGATATAATTTGATTCATGATTACTATACTCAAATAGTTGAGCAAAGCTATTAAAGCGAGATTACCACACTTTATCATTTATATTATTGACATATACGTGATTTAAAAAGGCACATCATAAAA
>Ga0181463_1000073_pt1 | contig 19431 bp, 15 predicted proteins | sample InSIn1gowninarea_FD_119071 | JGI IMG/M metagenome (GOLD analysis project Ga0181463, IMG submission 119071) | Clean room microbial communities from NASA Spacecraft Assembly Facility at Jet Propulsion Laboratory, Pasadena, California, USA -... ... | reverse complement strand
GTTGGAAAAATTGATTCACCTGGCAATAGTAGATGATCACAGAATTTTTTAGAGACGGAATGAAAATGGCAATGCAAGACCGTGATTCTATTTGTATAGATTGGGAAGCAGAGAATGGAAGGGAAATGATAGAGAAACTAAAAATTAAAAAACCAGACGTGCTGATCATGGATATAAAAATGCCTGAGACGGATGGAATAAAAGCTTTACAATTGATAAGAAAGGAGTATGAAGACGTTAAGATAATTATATTAAGCATGTATGATGATAAGGAGACCATAACAAAAATGATGGAGTACGGGGCTAATGCGTACTTAACGAAGACGACTGATGCCGACGAAATTTATCTTGCAATAACAAGTTGCATAAAGGATGATTTTTACTTTAATGACCTGGTGAACGCGGCAGTTCTATTGAAACTTCAGAACAACAAATCGTTGAATAGGATCTATCCCAATAAGGTCAAATTCAATGACAATGAATTAAAAATTCTCAGGCTAATTAGCGAGGATAAAACCACGGATGAGATCTCTGATGAAGTTTTTTTAAGCCCGAGAACGGTGGAAGCAATCAGGCAAAATATGAAGACGAAAGTGGGTGTTAAAACGATTGCTGGCTTATTGATGTATGCTATTAGAAATAAATTACTCGAATAGTCTTTGCCGGTTTTATGATTATTCAATTCTTACTAACACCCCTGCCAATTCTTAAATTCTTTTCTATTCGTAATTTTTCTATTTAGGATCATCGTAAATTTACTAACCAGAAGCTTCTCCCGCTTAGTTGATTTAAGGATTTAACATTATTATTAATATCTTTCCATCGGTCATAAAAGTCTCTGGAGTTTTAATATTAAAAAAATACTTTTTTTTGTTTACAATGAGCACAGCCAGCAGTAATGAAAAAATAAAAGTATTGATTACCGATGATCATGCTTTATTCCGTACGGGTGTTAGGGCTTCTCTCTCGCACTATCACGATATTGAGTTTATTGGTGAGGCTGAAAATGGAATGCAATTGCTAAATCTTGCAAAGTTTCTACAGCCCGACGTAATACTCCTTGATATTCAAATGCCGATTATGGATGGTATTGCCACGCTACCTGAGGTGAAAAAGATCTTACCAAATGCTCGCATTATTATGCTTACCATGAATGATGACTTCACCATGATTAGCAAGCTGATGGAGATAGGGGCAAACAGTTATCTTACCAAGAACAGCGATAGCGAAACGATTTACGAGGCTATTAAAACGGTATATGCCAAAGAGTTCTTTTTTAATGACTATACTAATAAAGCTATGCTGAGCGGGTTGCGAAATAAGCGACCGGATGTCCCGGCCCCATACGATGCCGATTTAAGTGAAAAGGAAGTACAGGTACTAAAACTGATGTGTGAAGAAAAAAGTACCCGGGAAATTGCAGATATTGTTGAAATCAGTCCTAGAACTGTAGAAGCGATTCGCGACCGGTTGAAAATAAAAACGGGGGCAAAGACAACAGCAGGTCTTATTCTATATGCAGTAAAGCATGGAATAGTAGAACGTTAATACTCATTTTATCAATATCAAACTTTTTTATCCTATTCAACTCCATGCTGCTTGCTTTGCCGTCGGCTAAGCCGTTCACTCATTTACAGCTTAGTTTATAATGCCACCTATTTGCAATTGTAATGGCACGTTACTTCAAGAAGACGAGGTTCGAATTACACCGAACAACCGTTCGTTTCGATATGGGGATGGTTGTTTTGAAACAATGAAAGTAGTGGCAGGGCGCATTTGCCTTGCTGATTTTCACCTCGAAAGACTTTTTAGATCACTCAGCACTTTGCAATGCACCGTACCTCCGTCTCTGACGCCGCAGCACTTACGGCGCCAGGTAGAAGAGCTGGTTAGGGCCAATGGACAGGAGGCTTTGTCTCGGGTTCGCTTGGTCGTGCATAGGGGTGATGGCGGACTGTATGACCTGGAAACGCAGGAGACGAATTATATAATTCAAAGCTGGCCCGCTAAGGATGAATCTAATTCGTTCAATACTTCAGGATTAAAACTCGACATTTTTCCAGATGCACGGGTTACGGCAGATCGTTTTTCTGCTTTAAAAAGCAATAATTACCTGCGGCAGGCTATGGGAGCCAGGTATGTCTCCAATCATCAGCTTGACGACTGTATTTTGACAAACTGCTTTGACCGGGTAGTTGATACTACCATTGCCAATATATTTATAGTCTCCGGCAATCTTATTAAAACTCCCCCCTTGTCGGAAGGGCCTGTTGCCGGAGTAATGCGACGATTTTTACTTGAAGGTATGGAAGGGCAAAGTATGCAATGCCTGGAGTCTGCGATCTCAATAGAAGAACTTTTTGACGCATCAGAGGTGTTTGTAACCAACGCCATGGTGGGGATACGTTGGGTGAAGGCAATAGGAAATAAGGAGTTTGATAACTCAGTTTCTGCCGATTTGCACAACCGTTTTATTGCACCCCTGTTCGCTTCTTCAACCTTTTAGCCAGCAAATTGTTGATCAAACAATGAAAGAATCGGTTAATATTTTTTGGTTTAGGCGCGATTTGCGTCTGCAGGACAATGCTGGTTTATATTATGCATTGAAGGAAGGTAAACCAGTCGTTCCCATATTTATATTCGACCGGCAAATTTTAGACAGCTTAGAAGATCGTGCTGACCGCCGGGTTAGCTTTATCTTTTCTGCTATACAAGAAATTCAACATCAACTCGCCCTACTTGGATCGGGCCTGAAGGTTTATTACCGGTTCCCGGCAGAAGTGTTTATCGACCTGTTGGAAAAATACAATATTGGAAATGTTTTCACCAACCATGACTATGAACCTTATGCGAAAGTAAGGGACGAAAAAGTAAAAGCATTGTTAGCGGCAAACAAGGTATCATTTCATACAAGCAAGGACCAGGTACTTTTTGAAAAAGATGAGATCTTAAAAGATAACAGGGAACCTTACACCGTTTTTACTCCATACAGCCGGAAGTGGAAGGCAACGTTGAATGAATTCTATCTTTCATCCTATCCAACAAAAAAATACTTTCGGCATTTCTGCCAAATGCCGGTGCAGGAAATGCCGACACTCGAAAGCATGGGATTTCAAAAAACTGCTGATCCCTTTCCAATGAAGGAACTAAGAGAAGATTTGATAGGAAAGTATGAAACGACGCGCGATTTTCCGGGGCTTAAAGAGGGTACTTCGCGCCTGGGAGTTCACTTACGTTTTGGCACTGTCAGCATTCGTGAGTTGGGTCGCCGGGCAAATTTGCTAAACGAAACGTACGTCAATGAATTGATTTGGAGGGATTTTTACCAAATGATATTATGGCATTTTCCAAAGGTGGGAAATGGGCATTGTTTTAAACCCGAATATGAGAGAGTTGAATGGCGAAATGATGAAAAGGAATTTCTTGCGTGGTGTGAAGGCCGTACCGGTTATCCCATTGTCGACGCTGGAATGCGTGAGCTAAATACAACTGGCTTTATGCACAATAGAGTAAGAATGGTTGTGGCTTCTTTTCTAACAAAACATCTGCTGATAGACTGGAGGTGGGGCGAAGCTTATTTTGCTCACAAACTCCTCGATTACGAACTGGCATCCAATAATGGTGGCTGGCAATGGGCGGCAGGCTGCGGTTGTGACGCAGCACCTTTTTTTAGAATTTTTAATCCGCAACTTCAAGCAAAAAAATTTGATAAGGATCTTTTGTACATAAAAAAATGGATACCCGAACTTAACGAGTTTTCGTATCCACAACCAATTGTTGAGCATGACCTTGCTAGGAAGAGAGCTCTTGAGGTTTATGGACGTGCACTTAAAAGGTGACGTGATCATCTTACTGTTTGTTAATACAAGTTTTGTTGCACAGTCTTGGACTTTTAGCAGCTTTTATCAAGGCTTTAGGCCCGGGTATTAATAGATAGTCACGGACAAACAGTGTCGCGGGTCCAGTAACAGGTCGGGCAGAAACGGGGCCGAGCTAAAATGCAAAAACCGAATTAGAATTGGGAACGATATGATGCAAGTCAGCATAAACTTTAAGAAAGGTATCAACTGCTCTTTTACCCTCTAAGCCAAGTGTAAGTGAGAAATTGTTCACATACAAATCAATGTGCTTACGCATCACTTCTTCGCTCATTTCCTGTGAATGCATACTGACATACTTCGAAATTGCGGGATAGCGTTCGAAGGAGTAGGCTACACTCTTTTGTATTAATTCGTCCACAATCCGTTGCGTAGACCTATCGATCTTTTTGTCAATTATTATTCCCCCAAGCGGAATAGGAGCATGTGTTGTGCTCTCCCAGTACTCGCCCAGGTCCATCAATTTCACCAGGCCTTTGTCCTGATAAGTAAACCTGTTTTCATGTATGATTACACCTGCATCAACATCACCTGACAACACCGCGTTTTCAATTTCATTAAAAACCATAAATCTTTTCTTCGCGGCCCCTGCAAAGGCGTATGAAAACAGCAGGTGTGCGGTTGTGTTTACACCTGGAATGGCAACAGTGAGGTCTTCAATTGCTTTTTGAAACCCGGCGACCGTTTGACGCGCAATTAATAAGGGTCCTACTCCCTTACCAAGCGCTCCACCGCTATTTAGGACTGCATACTTATCCAAAACAAGTGGCAGTACACCATAGCTAATTTTACTAATGTCTAATTTACCTTCAATTGCCCATTTATTTAAAGTTTGCACATCCTCTAAAACCGGTTCAAACTCAATTCCACCGGTGTCAATTTTTCTGTTTACCAGCGCGTCAAATATAAATGTGTCATTTGGGCATGGGCTGAAACCTAAGGTCATTTTCATAAGTTGTTTGTTGTTTTTTGTTACGCTAACCAGTTTGTTTGGTATCTAAATAATCAAGGTAGGCAGCCACACTACTTGCCAGGTTGTTAAATGAGTCTTTGAAATTCCATTTCGATTTATCTCTTTCCCCAATGTAATTGCTAACAGCTCTTACCTGTAAAAAAGGTACCTGGTTGCAAATGCAACAATAATGAAACGACGCCCCTTCCATTGTCTCTATGACCGGGTTATATTTTCTCTTAAGTTGGTTAATTCTTCGCTCACTTGTAGTAATCTCGTTGATTGTAATGCCCGTTACCTCTTTCCAGCATAAATAGTTTAGAGTCGGGATATGAACGTTTGATAAACTTCTATTTGTATATGGGAAAAAATCCTGTTGAAGGTTAAGATCAAAAAGGTCTCTAAAAATTCCACCTTCCTCGACTCCCATATCAGCAAGAAATTCATCCTTAACCACCACGACTGACCCTAATATAATATCCGTGGAAAATGTGCCGGCGATACCGGCTTGAATAACCAGGTCAGGCTTTTCTTGACAAAACAAACCGGCCAGCGAAAAGCAGGAAGATAACATACCTACTCCTGTTTCAATAAAGGTAATTTGTAGTGTCTCGTACCCCTGAGGTTTAAGCACTGCGATCGCCTCTCTCAGCGGGATGATTTCTTTTTCGGTTGCTGAGGCAATCACTACTTTCATTTGGCGAAGTTCGGGTATACCGGGAAGTAGTCAAGCGTTAACATTTCAAATACTAACTTTGCAAAAATTTTAGTGGAGAATGGTTTATTTGACCCGGTTGGAACATTTTAATGCGGCACACAAATTATACAACCCCCAGTGGAGTAAGGAAAAGAATGAAGAGGTGTTTGGTCCGTGCGCGAATGAGAACTGGCATGGACACAATTTTGATTTATACGTTACTATAAAAGGCTATGTAAATACCGAAACGGGTTTTTTATTTGATGTGAAAAAGCTGAGCAGAGTTATCCAGGAGAGCGTTATTAGCAAACTTGATCACAAGAATTTAAATGTTGACGTAGATTTTTTACAGGGAAAAATGTGTAGCACAGAAGTACTGGCAATGGAGATCTGGAAACAGTTAGAACAAAGTTTGCACTTACATGTTAAGTTACATTGTGTAAAATTGTATGAAACACCGCGGATATATGTTGAGTATTTTGGTGAATAGAAGCGCGGTTGTGCGCAGGTCTTAAATAAACATTAATGACAAATAAAGTAGCAGTATACAGGAAAGAGCATTTTAACGCCGCCCACAGGTTAAACAATCCAAACTGGAGTACTGAAAAGAATAGCGGTGTGTTTGGCAAGTGCAATAACCCAAATTACCACGGACACAATTACGAACTGATAGTTAAGGTGGTGGGGGAACCAAACCCGGACACTGGTTTTGTGATAGATTTAGGGGTATTGAGTCGGTTAATTGAAGAAAATGTGCTGAATCGATTCGATCACAAAAATCTAAACCTTGACTGTGACGAGTTCCGAAATCTAAACCCTACTGCTGAAAATATCACTATTGTCATCTATAACATCCTGCGTGAAAAACTGGATCCGGCTGTCGGGCTGCAGGTTCGACTGTATGAGACCGAGAGAAATTTTGTAGAATATCCGTCAGAATGATTTAATGGAAAATTAGAAATGTAAAATATGGCTTATAAAAAGAAAGAAGAGTACGACGAAAATATAACCCAGGGGCTGGTAAAAAATTACAGGGAAAGCCTTGCTTTGCTGGGCGAAGATCCAGACAGGGAGGGATTGATAAAAACACCGGAGAGGATAGCAAAAGCAATGCAGTTTATCACTCAGGGATATCACCAGGACGCACAGGAAATTCTTAATTCAGCTAAGTTTCATGAAGACATTAGCGAAATGATCGTGGTAAAGGACATTGAATTATATAGTATGTGTGAGCATCACATGCTGCCATTTTACGGCAAAGCGCATGTGGCATACATTCCCAATGGCTGGATCACCGGGCTTAGCAAAATTGCGAGGGTGGTCGATGTATTTTCACGGAGGTTACAGGTTCAGGAAAGGTTAACCACGCAAATATTAGACGCGATCGTGGAATCCCTGGAACCTTTGGGTGCTGCCGTCGTAATCGAAGCTTCACACCTGTGTATGATGATGCGGGGGGTCTCAAAACAAAATTCAGTGACCACGACTTCGGCTTTTTCAGGCGAATTTGAAAAATACCCTACCCGCAACGAATTCCTCAAGCTAATCTCGTCCAGGCTGCACTAACTATACTTATTTATAATCTTTTAACCGGCTTCTGCTTGCTAATAAATATCATTTCATGAAACATGCTTACATTTTTCCCGGACAGGGCAGCCAATTTCCGGGAATGGGCAGGAACTTATATGACAATAACCCCGGAGCACAGCAACTTTTTGAACAGGCGAATGATGTTCTTGGGTTTAGAATTTCAGATATTCTCTTCTTAGGGTCCGAAGAAGATCTGAAGAAGACAAACGTCACCCAGCCTGCTATTTTCCTGCATTCAGTAATTGCATATAAAACAATTGAGGCTGCCAGCCCCGATATGGTTGCGGGGCATTCCCTCGGTGAGTTCTCTGCGCTGGTAGCGAATGGGGCCATCGGGTTTGAAGATGCTTTGAGACTGGTAAACATTCGTGCAAACGCCATGCAAAAGGCTTGCGAAATCAATCCTTCTGCTATGGCTGCGGTATTAGCGTTGGAAGATGCCAGGGTGGAAGCAATATGTAGGGAAATTGTAGAGGACACGGGCGAAGTAGTTGTGGCGGCCAACTATAACAGCCCGGGCCAGGTAGTAATCAGTGGCAGCAGAAAAGGAATAGACATCGCTGTTGAGAAAATGAAGAGTGCGGGTGCAAAGCGTGCTTTAATCCTACCGGTTGGAGGCGCTTTTCACAGCCCGTTAATGAAGCCTGCCAAAGAAGAATTGGCAGCGGCAATCGAGGCAACGCCCTTTGCCACCCCCTTCTGCCCTGTCTATCAGAATGTAGTAGCAAGGGCAGTCACCGATCCGGATGAGATAAAAGTGAACCTGATCAACCAGTTAACAGGTGCGGTCAGATGGACACAACTGGTTCAGGCAATGATTGCAGACGGTGCTACTCATTTTACAGAGGTAGGACCTGGCAAAGTGTTACAGGGTCTCGTAACTAAAATATATAAGGAGGCAGTCGTTAAGGGCATTGGTTAGTGAAGTTGATGCTTTCAAGCTCCGTGGCTAACGGTTGAATAAGTGGGCGCTAGAATCAGAGTTGTCCGGCCGCATGTTTCGAATGGTGAATGGGTGCTAATTAGGGCCTGCTGAATAAGTAACAAGTCCAAACATTGTCAAAATTTTTTTTCATTTTTCTTTTGCCTTGATGCAAAAGAAACAAAAGATCAAGGCTGCATAAAACCAGGCTAAAATTTGAAGTTATGGCTGAAAACAAACAAGCTACAGCCTTCGATCTTTGCAAGACTATAGTAGGACTTACACACTAATATCAAAGGTGAACATCTGTAACAACCGTTTGTTTTTTTAACCGCCATGCCTTCAAATTTCTTAACGCTGGTTTTCTGAGGCCGTCCTAGGCGAAGATCGTGGAGGAGGAAGCGAGTATTGAAGGCGTTATTGTGAGTATCACATTTTTGAAATGCAAGGTTTATGAGCCTTTTGATTAAAAAGCGATGCATTTTATCCAAAGAAAACAAAACAAAAGACAAGCTGGACAAGTCTTTCGCCCTTTCTAAGCAGTCCCTAATTATCTAAAAAATGCATAACGCAGAAGGACCTGTTGGTGCGATTGACGGCTCCCGTATCCTTCTTGAGATTAGGGGTGATCTTATGCCGGCCATGGGGCAGCCGCCACTAAAAATTGATGCTGCAGTTGACCCACTCCGGGTCGAAGGACGCTTTTAATTTTTTATAAAAATCAATAGCCGGCTGATTCCATTCAAGTACCTGCCATACTATTCCGTTAAACCCTTTTGTTTTGGCCTCGTCGATCAGCGCTTCAAATAAACAGCTTCCTATTCCCCGTGCCCGGTACTTCCCTGTTACGAGCAGGTCTTCTAAATACATTCTTTGTCCCTTCCATGTACTATACCTTATATAGTAGAGTGCAAACCCCTGCACTACCCCCTCGTGCTCTGCAACAAAAGCCCACCACACCGGTGTATTTCCAAACCCGCTTTCTTCAAAATGTTCCAGCGTTACGGTTACTTCTTCAGGCGCTCGCTCATATTCGGCTAACTCCTGCACAAGCTCAAGTATTCGGGGACAATCGTGCCTGGCAGCCTTCCTGATTAAAAAGTCCATCTTAGTCGATATATCAAAAGCGTTGAAAGTATTTATATTACAAAGTGGGACTTTAAAGGCTAGTTTATACTACAAATCCCCGGTTATTACACTTCGATCTTTCCTGGAGGCAAAAGAGTAACACAGCCATCTTGTCGGTACCCCTCTGGTTTAACAACCCCTAAAACCGCTAAATCTGCAGTCTATTCGCCCCCTAAGAACCTGCAGGCCGGAAAGAAGTTTATATAGATACAACTTGTTCTTATTACCTTTTGCCATCATATCCCCACTTAACTAGGGTAGCTCCCCATGTAAAGCCCCCGCCAAAAGCTGCCAGTACCAGGTTGTCACCTTTCCTGAGCTGGTTTTCCCATTCCCACAAACAAAGAGGGATAGTTGCAGCAGTGGTATTGCCATAGCGCATGATATTAAGCATCACTTTCTCACGAGGTATTCCAATTCGATTTGCCGTAGCATCAATGATCCTTTTGTTTGCCTGGTGAGGAACCAGCCAGGCTATGTCGTCGCCCGTCATATTATTTCGTTGTAGTAATTCGTATGCTACCTCAGCCATACCAACCACGGCGAATTTAAAAACAGACTGGCCTTCCTGGTATATATAGTGTTGTTTTGCTGCAAGCGTTTCGGCAGATGCGGGTTTCAAAGAACCTCCCCCGCGCATATACAGGTACTTTGCGCCGCTTCCATCGGATTTCAGGTTACTGTCTAACACTCCAAAATCTTCTTCCCCGGGCTCCAGCAAAACTGCCCCTGCGCCATCACCAAACAAAATACAGGTTGTACGGTCGCTATAATCTACAATAGCGCTCATCTTGTCGGCTCCCACCACTACCACTTTTTTATACCTTCCGCTTTCAATTAGGGAGGCACCTGTCGTCAGCCCAAACAGAAATCCTGAACAGGCTGCCCCCAAATCAAAACTAAAAGCATTTTTAGCACCCGTTTTCTCACTAATCAAATTGGCAGTAGCCGGAAAAAACATGTCGGGTGTAACGGTACAACAAATGATAACATCAATTTCAAGTGGATCTATTCCTCTTTTCCCGCACAAATCGAGTACGGCAGGGGCACCAAGGTCAGAAGTGGCTTTGCCTTCACCCTTCAAAATGCGTCTTTCCTCGACCCCCGTACGGGTCTTAATCCATTCATCGTTCGTTTCTACAAGTGTTTCTAACTCCCTATTGGTCAATCTATATTCCGGTACATAGCCACCCACCCCTGTTATTACCGCGTTTATTTTTTGTGCCATTTTATTGCTTAGATAATTGTTTGTATTGGGGGCGTAAAAGTAATTGTTTATTCTTGAATAGTAAAAGCAGCAAGGCTTGCAGGCCGTGGTGCCCCTCTTTTCATTAAGAAATATTAGTTTGTACTTAACGTGTCATCTTCTATTTTTGGGCACGGTTAAAATAATATAGTGATCGCTTTTGTAAGAGGGAAATTTGCAGTCAAAAATGCTGCTCAAGTAATTGTTGATGTAAATGGTGTCGGTTACGAGTGCCAGATAAGCCTAAATACGTATTCGGCTATCAGCAGTCTTGACGGGGGACAGCTCTTTACTTATCTTCATATTACAGAAAATAATCAAACTTTGTACGGGTTTTCCGAGATGTCGGAAAAAGAACTTTTTATACAGTTGATAAGTGTATCAGGGGTTGGTGCAGCAACAGCAAGAATGATGTTGTCTGGAATGAAGCCCGACGAAATTATCCGGGCAATAGTACAGAGTAATGCAAGATTGTTGGAAAGTATTAAGGGGATAGGCAAAAAGACCGCCGAGAGGTTGTGCCTGGAACTAAAGGAAAAATTGAGCAAAAACTTAAATGATTCTATTCAAACTTCTTCCATATCAAATAAAGTCGAGATAGATGCGTTAAATGCATTGATCTCACTGGGAATTCCGAAACCAAATGCTGAAAAGGCATTGAAAAACATTGTAGAGGCTAATGGCGGAAATATTCAACTAGAAGATCTAATAAAGAAAGCGCTAAAAAATATATAGCCTATTAAGAGAATTATACTTAAATAGTTTTCGTGTTCAAACGTGATCTGAAGAGAGTTTTTTCATTTTTTTTCATTTTTTTCAATGCACTTGTCGTTACCTGTGGTTTTGCACAGGATACTACTCGTCGTGCATCGACCGATACTACGCGTTTCCCAATTACAGATAGAATTGGGGACCCTTTTACATACAGATCAAATAATCCTTTCAATCTTTCCGATACATCCTATGTAAAAAGGGATATTCAATACGATCCGAAGACCAAACAGTACTTTATTGTTGAGAAAATAGGCAATTCATACTACCGGACCCCTACCTATATGACATTTGAAGAAATGATGCGTTTTAAGGCGCGACAATCTGAGAATGATTATTTCAGGAAGAGAGCAAATACGTTGAGTGTACTGAACCGGAAGGTGGATCGCCCTAAATTAAAAACGTATGATAAACTTTTTGACAGGATTTTTGGTGTAGGCCCCAACGGACTAAAAGTCGATATTCGGCCGCAGGGTAATGTGGATATTACTGCAGGATACGAGGGACAAAACATAAAAAATCCAACGTTACCGGAAAGTGCACGGAAAAATGGCGGGTTTGACTTCAATATGAACTCAAACCTCAATGTCATTGCCAATATTGGTGATAAGCTTAAACTTCCTATTAACTATAATACGCTTGCCAATTTTGACTTTGAAAACCAGCTCAAGTTAGACTACAAGGGAATGGATGATGAGATCATCAAGTCTATTGAAGCAGGAAACGTTTCATTTACATCAAAGGGTACGCTGATTCCAAGTGCACAGAGCTTATTTGGGGTGAAAGCACAATTGCAGTTTGGCAAGTTATTCCTGTCAGGGGTAATCGCAAATCAAAAGGCACAAAGGCAATCACTTCAATTGCAGGGCGGAGCTGCTACCAGTACTTTTAATAAGAAACTCGATGATTATGAAGAGAATCGCCACTTTCTATTGGGAGATTATTTCAGGCAGAACTACAACAGGGCAATGCAAAGCCTTCCGGTTGTCAATAGCCAGGTGCAAATTATGAGAATGGAGGTTTGGGTGACAAACCGTTCTGGTGCCACCACTGAAACCCGCGATGTCGTTGGTTTAATGGACCTGGGCGAAGGAACACCCTACAACCAAAGGTACCCGGGCAATGGAGGTCTACCTGCCAATAATGCCAATAGCCTTTATACAACGCTGTTGAACCAGCCCGGTATCAGGAATCCGGTTACAATTACTTCCACACTTTTTGGAATGGGACTTCGGCCGGTAGAAGATTATGAAAAAACTTTTGCACGTAAATTAAATCCGAGTGAATATTATTTTAACCCACAAATCGGGTTTGTCTCTCTTAACCAGCAACTAGCCTCTGATGAGGTGTTGGGTGTTGCCTACCAGTATTCCTACAATGGTAAAATCTTCCAGGTGGGGGAGTTTTCGCAAGACGTCGCTCTTGACTCTACCCAGGGTGTCCAGAAGGTGCTGTTGTTAAAATTGTTAAAAGCTACTTCTCAGCGCCCGTTACTTCCAATTTGGAGGTGGATGATGAAAAACGTGTACTCACTCGACCTGCCGGGTATCCAACGACAGGATTTCAAGCTTAATATATTATACCAGGAGCCAAGTGGAGGGTTAAAAAGATTTTTACCGGAATCTGCCCCGGCAGTTGAAGGACGTACACTATTGCGTATACTAAACCTGGACCGGCTAAATAACCAGAACGACCCCTTTCCGGATGGCGTTTTTGATTACGTTGAAGGTTTTACAGTTCTTTCACAACAGGGAAAAATTGTTTTCCCCGTATTAGAGCCATTTGGAAGCGACCTGGAAAGGCTGGCCTTTACCGGCACACCGGACGCCTTGAAACAGAAATATGTGTACCGGCAATTGTACGACTCTATAAAAGCCATTGCTCAGACCTATGCTAACCTCGACCGGTATGTGATGCAGGGATCGGGAAAAGGGAGTTCTTCTTCTGAAATTTATTTGGGAGCGTTTAACGTACCGCCGGGATCGGTAACGGTAACAGCAGGGGGGCAAATTTTGAGGGAAGGCTTTGACTACAGCATCGACTACAACCTTGGTACCGTAAAAATTTTGAACGGAGCGATCCTGAATAGTGGCTTGCCGGTAAACGTACAATTTGAAAACAATGCCGGGTTTGGTATACAGCAAAGAAGCTTCCTTGGCTTGCGGGCTGATTACCTGGCAAATAAAAAATTGTCGATAGGGGCTACGATGGCGCGGCTTTCCGAACGACCTTTCTTCACCAAAATGAACTATGGTGAAGACCCGATTCGTAATACGATGTACGGTCTTGATTTTAATTACAGGACAGAGTCGGCCGGGCTTACCCGGTTATTAAATAAACTGCCTTTTTATCAAAGCAGTACCAAATCGACAATTAACGCCTATGGGGAAGCGGCGTTCTTAAAGCCAGGGCACCCACCTCAAATAGGTTCGGGTGGCAATGGGTTGATTTACGTAGATGATTTTGAAGGTACACGTAATAGTATTGACCTGCGATTTCCGTTTATTTCATGGACCCTTGCCAGCACCCCACAGGGCAATGACCTATTTCCGGAAGCCAGTTTAACTGATTCGCTCCAATACAACGCCAACAGGGCGAAACTTGCCTGGTACAATATTGAACCCATATTACAGGACAGGAATAGTGTTAACAATCCGCTTCGTAGAAATGCTGCTGAGTTGAGCGATCCCAGGGTTAGGGCGGTCTTTAACCAGGAGCTATATCCGCAGCGTACAAATAACCTGGGTGAAAATCAGCTAGTCACTTTCGACCTGGCCTATTATCCGACCGACCTCGGTCCTTACAATTTTGAAAGCAAGCCATCAGAAGTGGAAGCAAACGGAAAGCTGAGAAACCCACGGCAACGGTGGGGTGGCATTATGCGTTCTATTGACCAGACTGACTTTGAAACAAGCAACGTGGAGTTTGTTGAGTTCTGGGTACAGGACCCCTTTATTAAAAAACCCAATAGCACCGGAGGGAAGTTGTATTTAAATCTCGGATCCATCAGCGAAGACGTGTTAAAGGATGGCCGCCGTTTTTACGAAAATGGTCTAAATTCACCAAACCAGCCTTCGGCAGTAGACAATACATCCACATGGGGAAGAACTCCCGTTAACCCGATACAGGTAACCCAGGCTTTTAGCAACGACCCTGCCGACCGACCTTACCAGGACGTGGGTTTTGATGGACTTGATGACGCTAGTGAAGTAACGAAGCGAAGCGGGTACTTAAATAGTGTACGAGCAAATTTTGGCACCGGTTCTGCCTTATATAACCGCGCTGAGCAGGATCCGTCCAACGATAACTATAAATGGTATCGTGACAATAGTTATGACGCCGCAAATACAGGTATCCTGGGCCGGTATAAAAGTTTTAACAATCCGCAGGGCAATTCTCCTATTGCAACCGGAAGTTCACAGTTTAGTCCGGCCGCCACAATGTATCCTGACAACGAAGACCTTAACCGTGACAATACTTTAAACGAAACCGAAGAATATTATCAGTATGCTATTGATCTAAAGCCGAATATGAACGTGGGTGATAAATACATCACCGATAGGCAAAACGTACCAGTAAGATATGCTGACGGATCAACGGGAACTGAAAACTGGTACCTTTTCCGTGTTCCTATTTCTGATTATGAAAAAAAGGTGGGTAACATTCCCGACTTCAAATCAATTCGCTTTGTCAGGATGTTTCTTACCGGTTTCGAGGACTCAGTAGTTCTGCGTTTTGCAAGACTTGACCTGGTGCGAAATCAGTGGAGAAATTTTGCTTTTAAACTCGATACAACTGGTAATTATGTGCAGTTACCCCGGGGGGGAAGTACCACCTTTAATGTGTTGGCGGTAAATGTGGAGGAAAACAGCAAAAGGCAACCGGTAAACTATTTAATTCCTCCTGGAATCGAAAGGGTACAGCAGCTTAGTAATAACGGGGTCAACCTGCTTCAAAACGAACAGGCTATGAGCTTCCAGATACGAAACCTGGCTACCAACGACACCAGGGCCGCGTTTAAAACAATGAACCTCGACATGCGGCAGTATGGCAGGCTTAATATGTTTGTTCACGCCGAGAGTGTGCCAAACAGCCCAACTATAAAAGATAACCAGTTAAACGCTGTCATACGATTAGGCAGCGACTTTTTGAACAATTACTACGAAATTAAAATTCCGCTCAGAGTCACTCTGCCGGGAAGTTATCCAAATACTGATGCGGGCCAGTTAAGGGTTTGGCCCGACAGCAATAATCTCGACCTGAATATCCAGGACCTCGTGCAGTTGAAGATAAGGCGCAACAATAACACGCAAAACGTTACCGGGTACTACCAGGAAACGGTTGGCAACAAAAGCTTTGCAATAAAAGGTAATCCCAATCTGGGCGAAGTGCAGGCTTTTTTAGTTGGGATCGAGAACTCACAACTTGCCGGGGGAGTGCCAGCGAATGCAGAAGTTTGGATAAACGAGCTGAGATTATCAAAGCTGGACGAAAAAGGAGGCTATGCAGCTACAGGACGGGTAGACATTGGTTTGGCAGATTTGGGTACACTTGCTGTTTCGGCTAACACACACACGACCGGGTTTGGAACACTTGAACAACGGGTAAATGAAAGGGCGAGGGAAAACTTTATGCAATACGACATTGCTACCAATCTCGAAATGGGTAGGCTCTTGCCAAAAAAAATAGCCATGTCGATCCCCGTGTATGCAAGCATCAACCAAACTGTTACTACTCCTGAATATGACCCATATTTCTGAAGTAGCCCGGTTTTGTAAAGGATCAAAAAGGAATGCGCTTTTCGCATTGTTAACTGCCCTGAACATGGCCACCACGGAAGTGTCCTTTACATTTTTATAAGTGCCCGGTTGGTTTAACTCATGTGAGCTAAGACCGGTTCCAGCACCGGGGCTGTAAGGCTGTATACTAACGCTCTCGTACAACAATCCCTTCTGGTACAATTGCTTTAGCAACCACCATAATGTCTCAATATAATTATTGTCAAAAGTAATATATGGATCCTTCAGATCGACCCAGTACCCCATTTTGGTAGTAATCTCATCCCACTTGTCCTTGTAACGCAGCACTGCTTCACGACACTTCTGATTGTATTCTTCAATGCTGATCTTTTTGCCAATATCTTCCTTTGTAATTCCCAGCTCCTTTTCAACACCTAACTCTACAGGAAGGCCGTGCGTATCCCATCCGCCCTTGCGTTTTACCTGGTATCCCTGCATTGTCTTATACCGGCATACCAGGTCTTTCAGTGTCCGGGAAATGACGTGATGAATACCGGGCATACCATTCGCACTTGGAGGACCTTCATAAAAAACAAAGGGTTGTGCTCCTTCTCTCAACTCTACACTTTTTTCAAATGCACTCGTGTCTTTCCAATTGTTTAGTATCTCTTTTTCTATTTGCGGAAGATTGAGGCCCGAAAATTCTTTGTATTTGACACTCATAATAATAAAAGCTGCTCAAAAAATTATAAAAGTGTGCAAAGTTAAGGAAAGTACATGGCCTTTGACCGGGAGCTAAAGTTTAATAAGTGTCAAAAAGGGGGTAAGCGTCATAGACATTCCCCTATTTCGGCATGTCTTTCGAAAAGCGTTTTTTGTGCTAAAACCAGAACCCCCTCCACTAGACTGTACCTGGAAAACATTGCTAGGGCAAATTGATCCAAAGTTTTAAGACCTACTGCGCCAAAGAAATTCTTATCTGCACACCTGCCCGGGTATTGGTAATAGGAGCAGATGTCGAGATGTATGGAACTACCTTTCGCTGATCGAAGTACAACTTAATGTTGACCCTGTTATTCAATACGTAGTCAATGGAAGGTTGTATGGTCACCACCTTCTGCCCCCCGGTACTAAAGGCGTTGTCCTGGTCGAGCCGGCTATTGCTGGTAGCATCGTCACGGATACTAAGGTCTAGCCGGAAGTTTACATCATTCTGTAATTTCTTACCCTTGGTACCGGGAACTTTGAAGGGCAGGTTGAACCCGCGTTTCCTGAAACTTCCTCCTATCGTTACCTCCGTACTATTTACTTCACTAAGCTGGTAGTCTACCAGGCTCAGGCTTAGCTGACGGCTTTTTTTGTATTGCAAGGTGGCGGTAAGCTGACTTACAGTGGTTATATCGACACCCAGTAGGGGGCTGAATGATTCCTGGATAGTGATGTTTGGAACCAGGAAAAACGGCACAAAATTGCCTGACACCGTATCTAAAAACCCCGGAGCCCGGTAACCAAGCGGATCGGCGAAATTAAGTGCGCTGTTGAAGCTATTCATTCCCAGGCTTCCGTTATAAGCATGGGTAATACTAATGGTACTAAATGTTTTTGCCAGTGCGGGTATGCGTGTAAGCCCGGTATACGTAACCCGCCAGTTTGGCTTTGGCTTGATGCTTCTAAAAGGATTTGACTTGATATTGCCGTTTGTTTGTTCTATCAGCGCCACCGTTTTTGGATCCTCTCCGGTATACGCAGCAATGAACGCGGGTATCAAAACGTCCTGGGCATACCGGCTATACCCCTTATAAAAACCATCCTGATTGGTTCCCAATCCCTTTTGATAAGGGTTGGCTAGCGCAAGCCGTTCGGACAGAACCAGCCTGTAGCTTTCGAACTTGCGAAATGTTTCGGAAATTTCTGTTGGTTTATTCTTGCCAAACAAGGTTTTAAAAGCGATATATGAAACATTAAAGCCACCAGTGGCCAGGGGACTCAAATGTTGAAAATCGCCGTTCTGACTCACCGTTTTGAACAACTCCGAGTAGTCCTTGGTATAAGTCTTATCCATATTCAAATCAATGGTAAACTCCCTTATTGGTTCCAGCTGCGCCGTAACACTGAGCTTTTGATCGATACTCTGCCGAAACATGAAGTTGAGGGATGTATCACGCGTTATCAGTCCCCTGGCCGCTTTTTGATTCAACCAGTTTGTATCAGGTTGCCTGCCAAAAACAAAATCGAGTCCGGGTGCCATCGTATTCCAGTTTTGACCAAGAACCCGGGTACTGTCTGTATAGCCTGGAATCCGGCTGCGATAGCTTTCGCCAAAATTTACAGAAGCACGTTTTACCATAGTTAGCAGTTGACCACCAGCTCTTACTAAGCCAGGCATTTCTACGGGTTCAGCCGCCCTCAACATACGGGCTGCTTTTCGTTCGGCACGGCGTTGTTTCCGCCACTTGCGCAATGCAACTCTTTTTTCTTTTCCTGATAGACCTTTTATCACCTCCTCCCTCGCCGGCAGTGTCGATACCGCAGGTGTGTTTACCGGAGCAGCCGCATTGTTTCTTCCTCTACCAGTAGAGTCGGCATTATTTGCCTTTACCGGCGGTTGATCAATTGCCCTTAACCACCTGCTCTTTGCATAAAGCCGCGTAAAATCAAACTCGCCATTGATATTGTTTTCCTGGCTGTTTTCAATAGTGTTTCCAAGACTGATCGCCAGGCGACTAGCGCCGATCCAGTTGTACGTTGTCGTATAGCTGTACCTGGCATTGACCCAGTCGGTAAGGGGTAGCTTGGCAAATGGCAAAGTATAGCTGGCTATTGCCCTTTGCTGGTATAAGGTATTTCTTCCTCCCTTTAAAAAGTTCCTGCGAACTGTGTCCCTTTTGATTTTGGTATCCAGGGCGCCCTCGGGCTCGTCAATACGGGCATTGTTTACTGCTGAAAAATCAACATTCAATGATCGGGTTAAATCCCACCTTAAATTATAATAACGGTCAAAAGTAAAAAATTTATCATAAGTGGTATCTACACGATCGACCTTGTTATCATACGTATTGACAATGCGCGGAACGAAAGTTCCGAATTGCCGGTTGATATCTGCCCGGAAGCTGAGCAAAGACGGCTGCGGATTGAGGTTGAAATCACGTACCAGCGCATACCACGGCGATTTAGACTTGATAATCCTCCTGAATGGTTCAAAGTATTTGGGCTGTTTGTTATAAGTATAACCCAGGCCCCCCCGGTGTTTCACCACGTCGTTCTTTAATATAAGCGGGTTCGTTTGCTCGTACTTTATAAAGGAATAGCTGACGTCGAAATTGCTCAGGCTCCAAAGCTTTGTCTTGGATCCCGGCATCACCCTGACATTAGTAAAGTTGAGAGTCTTTATAGTTGTTTTGTCGATCGCCGCCTTTCTGATTGCCGCCTTTTGCTGCCCTGAAACAGCATTTAATTTGTCCTTCAGCTTGATGTCGAGGTCATATGGGTCATATTCAGGAGTAGTAAC
>Ga0181463_1000023_pt1 | contig 19859 bp, 20 predicted proteins | sample InSIn1gowninarea_FD_119071 | JGI IMG/M metagenome (GOLD analysis project Ga0181463, IMG submission 119071) | Clean room microbial communities from NASA Spacecraft Assembly Facility at Jet Propulsion Laboratory, Pasadena, California, USA -... ... | reverse complement strand
AATTGTGTATTTTATTTTTGTAATGATTTTAAATGATTTGATAAATACTCTTCTTGTTAATCGATTGGAACAATGGATGTTCCTTTACTGGTAGAATATCCTCCAACAGGTTGTATGGTGGGGTTCCAGGCACTGCCGTTGCCAAAGTCTGCTATTGCCCCTTGCGGGTATTGAGCTAGCTGTTCACGGCTCTTGCCAAGCGATCTCGCTATCATTGCTATAGCAGCCGTAATGACTGTAAGTCCCAGCAATAATTTAAATACTGTTGCAATAACCAGGGCGAATACGCCTGCTACTATTGTTGCTCCGATAAGTCGGGGCATAATGAAACGAAGTTTGTTCTTCATGTTGTTTTTTTTATTTTGTTTATAGATCATTTTTAAGATAGACGATTGAGAAGTGAGTTTATTTTAAAATTTCTTTCGTTGATTATATTTTTTTAGATTTAAAAATTGATCTCGATTCCTTTGCACTTACTAAGGAAGACGAATGAGGTTTTGTTTTATTTTATTTCTGACTATTTATCTCAACGCTTCCTGAATCGACGATTAACTGTGCTCAGATGTAGCGTTAGATTTTTGCTACTGAAGTTCAAGCTCGTTCCAGGTTTAAGTCTATCACTTCACCTTCTCAAGAAGCAGTCTTAGCGATTTCATCGAAGATTATTTCCATACACCTCTACGAACCTCCGAAAAACACTTGTCCATTTGTGACACATTATCGTCCGAAAAAGCCTTTTCATGCATTGCATCTTTACATCAGAATCATCAAAACAATTACTATTATGAAAAAGATAAAAAAGCCGCTGTTAATCACGGTGACGACATTGCTAACACTTATCTCAGTTTTGTACTTTGCCCTTCCGCAAGTTTTTGCACAAAAAATAAAAGTATATAAAGGCAGTAAGCACTTTATATGGTCAAGACCTGCGCCGGATACAGCAAAAAAGACAGTTATAATAGTTGCCGATAACGACGGAACGGAGATGTTTGATTTGATGGCGCCTTTTTATTTATTTAATGCAACTGAAAAAGCCAATGTATTTGTAGTGTCAGAGAAAAGAGCTCCGATCCTATTAGTTAATAGTCTCTTCATACTTCCACATTACTCTTTTTCAGAAATAGATTCTTTGCATATTTCTCCTGACGTCATTGTTATTCCAAATATGACTGTTCATCTAACCACTCCTCCGAAACCGTCTACCGTAGATTGGATCAAAAAGCAATATAACAGCAGTAATATTATGCTGTCTATTTGTGACGGGTCAGCAACTGCGGCAACTACGGGATTATATGATGGCAAACCTATTACTACCCATGCAACTGACTATAAAACTCTTCAAAAGCTGTTTCCAAAAGCAGATTGGGTACGAAATGTAAGCGTTACACAACATGGCAATTTATACAGCACGGCCGGAGTATCCAATGCTGTTGAAGGATGTCTGACAGTAATAAAAAGACTGTTTGGAGAACAAACAATGCAAGCTGTTCTTCACCATGTTGCTTACCCACATGACGACGTTACAGTCAGGCATGAAAGCGAGGTTGTAAGCAACGGCGCAATTATCAAAATAGCATCAAAAATGCTGTTTAAGAAAAATTATAACATCGGCGTATTGCTTACTGATGGTATTAATGAATTTGAATTAGCGAGCGTGCTAGACACTTATGTCCGTTCTTTTCCAAAGTCCATTAACTCCTTCTCAAAAAATGGTGCGAGCGTTTCATCAAAGTACGGACTCACCTTATATCCTACGGGAGATGCAAAAGATGAGGTCAATGAACTTCATATACTAAGGCAGAATATATCAGATACAACGGAACAAGAATCTTTTACCCAAGCACAGATAATAAATTACGAGAGCAGTTCCAATCGCTATCCGATCGAGCAATGTCTTGAACGAATTGCAACTCTATACGGAAGCAATTTTAAGAACTGTGTAAAGCTGATGCTTGATTACAATTAATCCTCATTGTAATACCTGTAGCGGATCTTATAATAGCTGTTTATTTTCCTCAATTTTTACAATTAGGAACAACAAGCTTTTTAGATGGTGTGGGATTTCGACACTCTTACATTAAACTTCTTAAATGCCCGTTTTTGACATCTAACTGTCTTTTGAAACCTTTAACTACCATCTACTTTCACAAATCATTAAACCTTATAAAATGAAAACAACCATTTATATTGCTTTCTTCTTATTGATATCAGTTTCTTCATTTGCTCAACCTGACACAACAAAAATTGAACAATACTGCCAGATCATCGCAATTCCACGGCTGCTAAGCAACAAGGTTACTATTGACATTGACTTTGGTGAAGAGAAAAGCTTTTGGAGAGATACCAGGCTCAAAACATATGATGGAAAATTGAAAAAGTTCAATACTATTATTGATGCATTAAACTTTATGGGTAAAGAAGGATGGCTTTTTATTAATGCTTACCCTGTGAGAGACAATCAAAGTGAGATATATCATTTTGCCTTTAAAAAGCTATTTACAAGGTCGGAAATTGAAGGCTTTTAAATACAGCGGATTTAAATAGATAAAATCAACCATAATAAACGGACTAAACCTTGAAAAAAAGTAACAAAACAAACTACAGAAAAAAGCTAATTGACAAGATAGGAGGATTAGTTGAACAAAGAGAAATAACCAGTGGAACGGTTAAAACCAGCTACTTATCGGCAGGAAAAGGCAAACCCATGATTTTTCTACATGGCGCTGGTGCTGGTGCTGTGACCTGGTATCCATCTATTGGTAATATTGCTAAAAGTCTTCAAGTAATTGTGCCAGACATTGTTGGATATGGTGAATCTGATAAACCCAATGCTCCATATGACCGACCGTATTTCTCAAGGTGGCTCAAAAACTTTCTAAACGAATTGAACATACCAAAGGCTCATATTGTTGGATTATCCCAAGGAGGTGCTATTGCCTTACAGTTTACCATAGACAACCCGGAAATGGTTGATAAATTAGTGGTGATTGACTCTGCTGGCTTGGGTGCAAAAGTCTCTTTTTGGCCTCTTGTTGGAATGATATGGATGAATACTTTTCCATCTTCTTTGGCAAATTTTTTTAATTCTCGTTATATCCTCCATAATCCTGAAAAAAGAGACCCAAATCATAGCCTATACTCTATAGCTGTTCTTAAAGAGAATGGAGGGAAAAAAGCGTTTCAACAAGGAAGAGGATCCGCTGTATCTAAAATATCAGAAGAATCATTACGGCAGATAAAAAATGAAACGCTTATCATCTGGGGAAAAGAGGATAAATTGTTTTCTATAGAATATGGTGAAGCAGCCGCTAAAATAATTCCAAATGCAAGATTACATATAATTCAAGATGGTGGCCACTTACCAATGATTGATCAGCCAGAACTTTTCAATAAAGTACTTACCGATTTTTTAAATAGCGCCAGTTGAAATAGTGGTTGGTAACTTCAACAACACCCATAAATACTTAGACATTCTTATACAATGAGAACATTAGCATTTATAATACCTCCGCATGTTGAACTGCTCGATCTTGCGGGGCCGGTACAGGTTTTTACAGAAGCTAAAACTTACGGGCTTGAAGCCGATATAAAATTTTTCACTTACGAGGAAGAACCTACTTCGACATCAGGACTGGGATTTAATAAAGTCTCGAATTTTAAAAAGGCTCAATTAAAGGAAGAGGACTATGTTTTTGTTCCGGGAATGAATTGGCAATATGTAGATAGCATTCCTTTTAGAGCAGAGCGGGAGTTCTTTAAATGGCTAAAGGATTGTTCGGAGAATAAAATAACGGTGTGTTCAATTTGCAACGGAGCTTTTGCTTTAGGGGAAGCAGGTTTATTGAAAAACACGGAATGTACCACTCATTGGAACAGAGTTAAAGCATTACAACAACGGTTTCCTGATGCGAAAGTAGTTGCAGACATTTTATTTATAAAAAGCAATAATGTGTATACAAGCGCCGGAATTAGTGCCGGAATTGATCTCGCATTAGCTATCCTTGAAAATCTAAAAGGGCCTCTTTTTACTCATAAGGTCGCAAGGGAATTGGTTGTATATCACAGGCGAAGCGGCAGGCATAAACAGCAAAGTATTTATTTGGATTATAGAAATCATATCAATCCTCAAATACACCAGGTACAGGATTACCTTATCGACAACCTGGCCAGAGAAAACAGTATCGAACACCTGGCAGCAACCGTTGGCATGAGCCCCAGAAACCTAAGCAGGGTTTTTAAAGAAATGACAGGCTCTACCGTATTGGAATATCACACACAATTACGCAAGGAGCACGCAAATACAATGCTTAATAATCCAGAGTATACGATCGAATATATTGCCTCGCAATGCGGCTTTAAAACAGCCAGGCAATTATATAGAATTTTGAAAACAGAAAAATTATAGATAAAATATTCAATCCTCGTTACATGACCAGGACCTCAGTTGCCTTGCATTATTATTGGTCGAGCGTTTGTCATTTATGAGATCCATTTTCATTCATGTCTTCTAATCTCGGCTATAACAACCTTTAGGAAAAACACTATAATCATTATTACCCTTTTTGCGCTTGCTGGCGGCACTAATTCGAAAACTTATATAGAAGCTAAAAAAATAATCAATTAAATTCTATACCCAGTAATCATTCACCGAAATTTGCTCCGGTAATACGTGCAATTGTAGAAGCTGGCGTGCAGTCAATGAATGACAGCCGCCTCACCACCTTTCTTAATTAAAGTGCTACCGCCACAAGATGAACAAACTGTACTCCTTCTATTATTTTCTTGATGTGGCAGGCACATTCGCCTTTGCCTTAAGTGGAGCAACTGCAGCGAGACAGCGCAACCTCGACCTGTTTGGCATTTGTGCCATTGCATATATTGTGTCGTGTGGTGGTGGCATCGTTCGCGATCTTTGTATCGGCGCAATTCCTCCTGCGGGACTGACGACCTGGTATTATTTGGCAGCAGCAGTTGTCGCAACAATTGTGACAGTCGGTTTATATCCTATTGTACAACGGCTTTATAAACCAGTGTTACTGTTCGACGCCGTTGGGTTATCATTATTTGCTGTAACAGGTGCGCAAAAAGCACTTTCCTATGGACATAACGGAGAGGTAGCTATTCTTTTAGGCATTACTACTGCGGTTGGAGGAGGCGTCATGCGAGACATTTTGCTTAACCGGGTTCCTGTTATTTTGCAGAAAGAAATCTACGCTTCAGCGGCGCTTATAGGAGCTTCAATTGTGGTTGCAGGAAGGTATGTAAAATGGCTCTCTGGTGATTGGGTATCTATCATTTCTTTAATCACCTGTTTTACGTTGCGGTTGTTAGCGCTTCACTATCACTGGAACCTTCCTTCTGGTGACAGAACAGGACAGATAAATAAGAATAAGCCTGAAGGCTAAAATGTTTATAAACCAGCCAAGCGTACGACTAAATAAAAAGCTGCCCTCTCAAAAAGTATTCACATGCCTGATAAAACGTTCGATCTACCTCTTTTTTAGAATGCATTATTTTGTATGTACAACTAACTTTCCTGGCTCTATTTCCGGGTTTCTAACTGGTCCGAATTTTTGTAACGTTATTTAAAATTGTCAAATGGACTTATTAACCGTCATAACTGTACTTATTTTTATAAGTGCTGCATTTTCTTATTTAAACCAACGATTTATAAAACTGCCGGGTACGATAGGAGTTATGACAATTGCTATCGTCGTTTCCTTGATTGTTTTGCTATTAGGTAAAACAGGTGACGAAAAATCTGGCCTTATTACTAACCTTGCTCACAATATAGATTTCTCATCGGTGCTGCTGAATGTGATGTTGGGATTTTTACTCTTTGCTACAGCGTTACATTTTGATTACAACAAACTGAAAGCGTTACGACTTCCAATAATTGTATTAAGCACCATTGGAGTATTGGTGTCAGCAGGAGTATTTGGTTTTTTACTGTATAACGTTACCCTGCTTTTACATATTTCTGTTCCCCTGATTTACTGTTTTGTATTTGGGGCACTAATTTCTCCAACCGACCCTATTGCAGTGGCTGCTATCCTTAAAAAATCTAAAATTCCACCACGGCTTGAAACAATTATTTCCGGCGAGTCAATGTTTAATGATGCGGTAGGCCTTATTTTGTTTGTTACCCTATTGAATGTTGCCGATCAGTCAACCGCTGGTTTTTCTTTGGCGCATACTTCACAAATGTTTGCGCAGGAAGTATTGGGTGGTATTGCTGTCGGCCTTATCATCGGGTATGTAGGTTACCGGCTCATAAAATCGATAAGTGATTTTCAAACCATTTTTTTAATCTCTGTAGCAGTGGTGTTAGCAATATCGGTAATCGCTACCAAAATTCACGCGTCAGTACCCTTGTCGGCTGTAACTGCAGGACTTGTCATTGGCAATCTTAACTTTGGAAAAGATCATCCGGCCCAAAAGTACCTCAGCCAAATTTGGCAGTTGGTAGATGAGGTTCTGAATACCATTCTCTTTGTTATGATCGGACTTCAACTTGTATTACTACCTTTTCTAAACAATTATTGGGAAATTGGCTTGCTTTCGATTTTTATTATATTGATTTCCCGCTTGATCAGTGTTTCCATTCCTGCGTTTTTTAGATTACGGAAACTAAATTTCGGCAATCTCTTCATACTTACGTGGGCGGGTCTGCGAGGAGGTATTTCTGTAGCCATGGCGCTATCACTTCCTCCTTCCCAATACAGGGAGGTTATTCTTTCATGCTGCTACTTTATCGTATTGTTTTCTGTGATTGGGCAAGGGCTAACGCTGACTAAAGTAGTGGATTGGGCAACAAGCCGTAGCGAAAAGTAGCTTTAAGCTCACCATTCTTTTATAGTAACCGTTTTTCATAGTGATATTTATTTTGGTTTACATATGCAACGTATTTACGTTTGAATTTGTTGTTATAAAATTCTAATTGCATTCTAATTGTACAACAGGGTAAACGGACTTGTTTTTGTTCAGATATAAAATTTATTGACGGCTAAGAAATTATGAACAACTCAACAGAAATTCCGCCCGGCTGGGACTATAATCCATCTACATGGCCGCAAAGATTGCCGTTAGTTGTAGTGGCGTTGGTAGGTGTCTGCATTGCTACCTATCTTTCGCTGTACCAGTTTAAGTTGATAAATAACGTCTGGGATCCTTTCTTCGGCAACCAGACTGAGAAGATTTTAACTTCCCCTGTCTCTAAACTATTACCAATACCTGATGCGCTGTTGGGTGCGTTTGGTTATATAGTTGATGCCGTATCGGGAGTAATAGGCGGCACTGAAAGATGGAAAACGAAACCATGGATTGTGATTGTTTTTGGAGTGGCGGTTGGTCCGTTGGGATTGGTAAGTATTTTATTGGTAATATCTCAACCCGTATTTTTCGACGCATGGTGTACGCTTTGTTTGTGCAGCGCAGTTATATCTGTAGTAATGATTAGCCCTGCAATGGATGAAATGCTGGCAAGCCTTCAATTTTTGCAAAGAGTAAAAAGAAGCGGCAACTCAGTATGGAAGGCTTTTTGGGGTAATAAAGAGGTTGTAAGCAGAGTAGAATAAATACAAGCATATGTGGGCTCAAATAATAAACATAGTTATAGGAATAGGTTTAATGGCTGCACCCGCTATCGTAGGTTTTGACAAAGTAGCTTCAAACAACAACCACATTGTTGGGCCACTGGTTATCACCTTTGCTGTTGTGTCGTTGTGGGAGATCAATCGGAATGTAAGATGGTTTAATATTGTTACAGGCGCCTGGTTAATTCTCTCTCCTTTTATTGTTGGCTTTGGTGCAAGTGCGCAAGCCATAGATATTGCAGGTGGCATTGCTGTTATTCTTTTCTCTCTTTATAAAGGGAAAATAAAAAATAATTACGGCGGAGGTTGGCGTTCTTTATTTCAAAAACATCCATTGCACGTGCAGGCAGTAAAGTCTTCATCGTTTAAATGATGGAAGCACAGGCAAAAGAAATATGGACGATAGGACACTCCACACGCCCTATTGAGGAGTTTATAACAATGCTTCAATCATTTGACATAGCATCAGTTGCAGACGTTAGACAATTTCCCGGTTCACGAAACTTTCCTCAGTTTAATAAGGAAGAACTCAGTCTATCGTTGAGGGAAAGTAAGATTGACTATTACCATATTTTGATACTAGGAGGGCGAAGAAAATCAAACGCAGATTCCAAAAACACCGCATGGCGTCATCCTGCTTTCAGGGCATACGCCGATTACATGGAAACCAGTTCTTTTACCGAAGGAATAGCTTCTCTCCAGAACCTTGCGTCTAATAACCGGGTAGTTTACATGTGTTCAGAGGCTTTGTGGTGGGGCTGTCATCGTCGCCTTATTTCTGATTATCTTAAAGCACAAGGATGGACAGTAAATCATATAATGGGCATTTCAAAATCTGAAGAACACCGTTATCTGCCTCCTGCAAGCTTTGTAAACGGAAGGTTAGATTACAGCAGCGAATAAGACTAAATAATAAAACTCCCGTTGTCTTAACTATCTCAATACCCGCAAATAAATTTCCGCATTCTTTATTTTGCCTTCCTCACTTCTATCTGGCCATTGTTAATTCGTACATCAAAGGTAGGTTGAGGTTCTGTTGCAGGACCATCTATAACACTTCCATTTTCTAACGAAAAGACTGAGCCATGCCAGGGGCAACGAACGCTGCAATTCTCCAGCAGATCACCTTCGGATAGAGGGCCGCCAAGATGAGAACAAGTATGAGCTATAGCGAAAATTTTCCCGTTTTTCCTGGCTAGCAAAACCGGTATTTCTCCTGCCTGAACGCAGCGCATAGAATTATCAGTCAATTCATTTTCAGCAAGAACCGAAACAAAATCTTCGGGATATTCTGCAGCAGTTGCAGTATGATCAACACCCACTTGTTCGCCAAAAACAAGATGTCCTCCCAGGTATGCAGCAGCGGCACTGATACCATAACCTGTCATGGCAAGTGCAATTGCGGTACCCCTTGACCCTTTGCGGCGTCGCATGAAATATGAAGTAGCATAAAGGACGGTTGCACCAAGGTTTAGCATGCCATGAACCAAACCGATCTTGCGGCTTTTGCCGCTTGTTCCGCTCCAGTCGGTTAGACCTGTAACTGCCGAACCCAAGGCACCAACAAGACCTACGCCAAGAGTAACATCGGCGCCAGCAGCATACTTACTATGACCGGCAAGTTCTAAACCATCCAAAACAGCGGTAGCAGTATAGGCACCTACAGGCACATCGGTGATAACCGGGTGTAAGGGATGACCAAGCCAGGTGCCATGCATAAAATTTTTTATTTTCTGGCCTGCTTCGCCACCAGCTTCATAAGCTTTTATAACGGCCGGTTGCAGCACATCGCCGGCTTCATCTAACCATTGCTGCTGATCTATGAGGTCCATTGCAGTTTTCTCGTTCATGGTTGTTGGTTTATTTGTAAATAATTTACTATTTAAAATCCATACCACACTACCACCACTCTTAATTATCCTTTTCTACATATAAAAAGGGCATTCTTTTAATTACAATTAAAAGAGAAAAGGTTATTTCATTCTCCGTTTACTTTCTACCATTTGTGTTACGCCATACGACTTCTTATCACTATCTAACTCAATTGCTGCGCTTATTAAGGCAAGATGTGTAAATGCCTGTGGAAAGTTTCCCAGGTGTTCACCTTTCATCCCCAATTGTTCGGAAAACAAACCAAGGTGATTGGAGTAACCAAGCATCTTTTCAAAATGTTCCCGTGCCTTTTCACGTTTGCCTTCCAGGGCAAGACATTCCACATGCCAAAAAGAGCACATGGTAAAGGTTCCCTCGTTGCCTTTTAGTCCGTCAATTTCTTCTGTTTGTTCACGGTAGCGATAAATTAAAACATCCGAACGTAACTCTTTGTCAATTGCATCCATGGTTTTTTGCCAACGTTCGCTAAAGGGGGAGATGATGTTGAGGATAGGCATTAGCAATGCGCTTGCATCTAATAAGTCGGCGCCTTTGTATTGCACAAAAGCCTGCCGCTTTTCGCTCCAGAAGTTGTTGTAAACATCTTCGTAGATATCATCCCGCACCTGGTGCCATTTAATGATATCATACGGAAATGAGAAGTGTTCGCCAACTTTTATAGCTCTGTCAAGCGCTACCCAACACATCATTCTCGAAAACAAAAATTCTCTTTTTTCGCCTCTTACCTCCCAAATACTATGGTCCGGTTCGTGCCAGTTATTAATGACAAGGTCAACATATTCAACAATAATCTTCCAATAGTCGTAGCTTAAATCGCCCCCGTGAATGGCATAGATGTAAACGGTTTCCATCAGCTCGCCATATATGTCCATTTGTGTTTGCTTAGATGCACCATTGCCTATTCTTACAGGCTTCGATTTTTTATAACCTTCGAGGTAGTGCAATTCTTTTTCATCGAGGTGCGTGTTTCCGTCTATCGCAAACATTAGCTGAAGTTCTTTGTCGGTGCTTTGTTTTTTTATCCATCCTAAAAAAGCCTGGGCTTCTTCCATAAAACCTAATTGTAAAAAGGCATGCATAGAAAAAGCGGCATCCCGTATCCACGTAAAGCGATAATCCCAATTGCGGCCAAAGCCAATACTTTCCGGCAAACTAAAAGTTGCGGCAGCTACAATTGAACCGTGTCTCCTTGAAAACAAAAGTTTTAGTGTAAGGGCCGAACGTTTAACAATTTCCTGCCACGTTCCTTTATAAGTTGATTTAGATATCCAACCCTGCCAATAGTTAATAGTTTCCTGGTAAGTCCTATTTACAAATTCACGTATCGTTTCTTCGTGATGTTTTTTGTGTGTCGCAGCTTCTATAATAAAACATGCGCTATCTCCTTCGCTCAGTGTAAATTCTGCTGTAACATCATCTCGATCTATAGTTACATCTACTTCACTTAACAAGCGCAAAGCAGGATTGAAATTATGTTGTGGGATGAAAACAAAACTACCATCCTCTTTATCATTCTTAATGGTATGCGTACCATCGGCATAGTTAAACCTGGGGGCGCATCTCATTTTGTAGGTAATGTTGCCCCTTACTGTTTTTATTTTTCGGACAATGGCGCAATCACCTTCGTCTTCATTCAACGGCATATAATCTATCACCTCAGCAATACCTTCCTCCGCCAGAAAACGTGTGACAAGTACATTGGTATCGGGCAGATAAAGCTGCTTGGTGAGAGCATCTTTCAGGTTAGGCTCGATAGAAAAACTTCCACCTTTATCTGCATCAAGCATTTTACAAAAGATGGTTGGCGAATCGAAACGGGTGAAAGACATGAAGTCAATGGACGCATTTCTTGATACCAATGCAACCGTGTGAAGGTTGCCAATAATGCCATAATTTTCTATCGGTTCATACCGCTGATGTGATAACTTGTGGGTCATACGTGTTATATATGCTACGCTTTATTTTTTGCAGATAAGCCAACAATGAGAGCGCCTAATGCAAGGCCTGCTACGCCTCTTATTATATTCCTGTTCATACCGGCCCACAGCGTAAAGCTTTTGTTATGGCTAATGTTTTTAAAGTCACCATAAGCGCCTCTGTCCTCTCCAACCGGTTCCCACACATTGTTTTTTCTATCAGGGCTTGCAGGTTCATCTGTTTGCTGACCATCTACACCTGTTTTTGCTAAAACCCTATCAGCGTACCATGGTGCAATTTTGTTGCCAATGATAGCCTCATAAGTAGGATACCCAACCCAAACGGTTCTCCGTCTATGAGATGCCGCAAATACAATAGCCCGTGCCGCCACTTCAGGTTGATATACTTTACCCATAGGTCTTGGCTTATTTGGAAGCTTACTCAACACCCATCCAAACTGTGTCGTGTTCATAGCAGGCAATTGAACCATGCACAAGTGCACGTTGCTTTTATCGTGCATTAGTTCGGTTCGTAAACTGTCCACCAGGCCTTGTATACCATGTTTAGATCCGCAGTAAGCCGACTGCAAAGGAATACCTCGAAATGCCAATGCCGAACCTACCATTATAAGAGCGCCTCTATCTCTTGGCAACATTCTTTTCAGCGCTGACATTGCTCCATATACCTGGCCTAAATAAGTTACTTCTGTAACCCTTTTAAACTCTTCCGGCTTTATGTCTTTAAAAGGTGCAAACACACTATTCATGGCATTGTTTACCCAAACATCAATAGGTCCAAATTCTTTTTCGGCTTGTTCGGCAGCCGCTTCTACCTGGTTATGGTCAGCAACATCTGTAGGTATAGCCAAGGCTTTGCCGCCTAAATTTTCAACCTCTTTCTTTGTTGCTTCTAATTGCTCTTTGCCACGAGCCAGTAACACAACTTTAGCTCCTTGTTTGGCAAACTCCCATGCTGTTGCACGGCCTACTCCACCTGTCGCACCGGTAATAACCACTACTTTATCTTTAAATTTTTTTGACATGACGATATCTTTTTATTGTTGAATTATTATCATTAAATACATCGCTGCCTTTATTAAGGTAGCGATATAACACACTTGTAGTATTTGTTTTAAACTACATACTTATTCCACAAGCCATACTGTTCTTTTACAATCCCTTTTGGAATAGCTAATGCTGCCACAGCCAAACCTGCCACGCCATCTATTACTTTTACCATTATATCTGCGTCATCAATAAACCATGGAAGCACTGCAACAGCTAAACCTAACAACACGTTTAGATACCTTCCGGCCCGCACTACTTCACCCATACTAATGACAGCAAAAACAACGATTAAGGAACCGCATAAATGATTTACATCAGCAACCGATGCTTTAATAGGAATATGAAACCATGCTGGTAGCATTACAAGTGCAACGCCAATGATCGCAGACACAGTTAAAGTAATTGGTGCACTCATTCCCCATACTGAAGCATTAAAAACCTGAACAGGTTTTGTTGATAGTTCCACCAATTCGGGTGAACGTTCATCTTTATTCATTTCAACAGGTTCACCGCCTTTCCAGAACACCGGCCAAAACTTTTCTCCCTTGCGCATAGCCTGAACCATATGCTGGCACATCGCTACAACCTCATCAATCTCTAAAGGGATCATAGGCAGCATAATGCAAGCTGCTGCAAGGCAAAACGTACACCATGCGCCAACCAAAACCGGTTGTGATATCACTAAGAAAATGTGTACCAGACCCAATGGAATTACCAATATTCCAAAGAGCGCCACCATCCATGGCATTGTTCGCCATCGTGAAGGGCTTCCCATAAAACCCATCAAAAATTCAAACGTATAAGCTAATGCACCGACCCCTGCATCAGACACTGGCAAAGATTGCGACATAGTAGAATTAAGAACATTTTCGCTGCTGCTTCCAAAAAAAGGATCCCAAATACTATCAATATATCCAAACTGGAAAGCTGCCAGGTATCTTGAAACCACAAAGCCAAGAAACCCCAATACTATCATCACCCACCGCTGCGGCCAACTGGATGGGTTATAGCTCCAGCCCTGAGGTACTTCCGAACCCATCTTCATAAACATAATCATATTGGGCATGCCGGGTATTAGAATCGTTAGCGACACTATCAGCATTCCAATAAAAGTATCATTAAGGTAACCTGCAGCAGTAGGCGACCAAAAAACTAATGGAGCAACACTTAACCAAATGCCAACAAAACAGCAAATCCAAATTGATACGGGACGGTTAGGTGATAACGAACGAAAACCAAATAACACAAGCAAAATTCCGCTGATAATATCGCTCCACTTCAAGACGCTAATTCTGTGAGATAAAGACAGCCACACTTCTCTTCCGCCGGAGGGGGCTACAACACCTGATGAATAACCAAATGTAAAAGGAGACAAAATCATCCAGGCACCTAAAAGAATTATGAACCAATACAACCACAGTGTTTGTTTGTGATGCATTTTCAACATATCAATTCGCTGCTCTTTCGTCATCCTCATTGACCCCTTGCCATCATCGTTTTGGGACTTCCTCTGATCTCCCATAGACGGTCTTGTTACGCCTCTCGATCCCATATCAAAGTGATGCATGTCGTCCATAATTCAGCTAAAACAAATTATTTATAAAATTACTGTGCTCCTATAAGCTATATCGATCTACAACATTAGAATATGATTAGAAGTAATATTTAAGTAAAGGATATAGAGATAGAAAGGGGATATTTCTTATTAAAATCAATTCTAATCCGATTCTAATCCGCTGGCAAATATTTTGTTTCACAGATGTTGCAACTTTGTATAGTTTTTCTTTTATTTTGCTATTGAAAAAAGCTACAATATGATTTTCGTATTTGGCATTTCTCCTTAGCTATTAGAACGAAAGTATTAATGCAGTTTACTGAAGTGGAGGTTATTTTGGGAGATCAGATCCGGTGCCTTTATTATCGTTTCGTCAGTCACTTGTAAGCATAGTTATTCATTATCAGCCTCATTATGCAACTCGCTTGAATGATGTAAAAGCATCGCTTCGCTAATAATAAAAATGATAGCATATCATGTTGATGCCCTTGAAACAATATTTGAATGCTCTCCACTTCTATCTTTTAGATTATGTTTTCGATTCTTCATCAACCCAGGCGGAAGATATAAACCGTCTTCACGCATATTTTTTAGTTGCCGCCGCTTTCATTTTGTTTGTCGTCGTTGCATGTACCGTTCTTATTTTACTGAAGTTTAGGCATAAGCAAGGTGTCGAGTACAAGCCAAAAATGCTCAGTCAAAAGTGGGAGATACTAACGATCGGTGTGCCGATGGCCTTAGTGATAGTATTCTTTGTTCTCACCATAAAAACAATGCATCGTGTGCAGCCGGCTCTCAATGGCAGAAAGCCTGATGTAGTTATAACAGGTCACCAGTTTTGGTGGGAAGCAAATTATCCTGGCCGTAACGTTATTACTGCCAACGAAATTCATTTGCCTGCTGGTAAAACTATTCTTCTTAAATTATTGTCGGCCGATGTTATACACGATTGGTGGGTACCCGAATTTGGCAATAAGATGGACTTAGTATCGGGAAAAGAAAATTACCTCTGGCTCAACATAAGAAAGCCGGGAGTTTATAGCGGTGCCTGCAGTGAGTTCTGCGGTGCTCAACATGCAGGTATGCGATTGATAGTGATTGCAGATGCAGCGGACGATTATGAGAAATGGCTTACCTCTCATGCGACTGCAGCGTCAGTTGTTACAGACACAATAGCTCAAATTGGTCAAAAACTTTTTGCTGAAAAAACTTGTGCTAACTGCCATAACATAAGCGGCACCACAGCAAAAGGACGTGATGGACCTGACCTTACACATCTTGCAAGTCGTGCAACTTTGCTAACAGGTTTAATTGTAAATAATAAAGACAATTTAGGTAAGTGGATTTCAAAGCCACAGCAAATTAAACCGGGGGCAAAAATGCCGGCATTTCTACTCGATAAAAAATCTACAGAAGAGATTGTAGCGTACCTCTCATCACTTAAGTAAGATGCAAACAGCAGACGAGATTGAGCAGCCCCGGGCAACACAAAAAGATTATAAAATCTTACGTTGGCTTACCACTGTAGACCATAAAGAGATAGGCATTATGTACCTCTGCATGGCTACACTCTTCTTTGTGGTTGCGGGTTTGTTTGCCTTGCTGATGCGTACACAATTAGCCGTTGCAAACAATCATTTTCTAAGTCCTGATGTGTATAACCAGATTTTTACTATGCACGGCGTTACCATGATATTTTTTGTGATGGTTCCCGCATTGCTTGGCTTCCAGGTCTATTTTGTACCCATGATGATTGGGGCTAACGATATGGCTTTTCCAAGGATGAATGCCTTTAGCTTTTGGATTACTCTTTTTGGTGGATTTCTTTTATTCTTCAGCTTTGCTGCAGGGGGAGCGCCAAACGCAGGATGGTTTAATTATGCGCCTTTAAACGAATACAATTACTCCGATAGTCCGGGGATCGACTACTATTGTATGGGGTTGTTTTTGGCTGGCGTTGGTACCATGAGTACAGGAATTAATTTAATAGTTACGATATTAAGATATAGCACGCCGGGAATGACGTTAAAGCAATTGCCGCTGTTTGTTTGGATGGGCCTGGTAAACTCGTTTTTAATTATAGCTGCATTGCCTTCGCTTAACGCAGCCCTAAGTATGCTGTTGCTCGACCGGCAATTGCACGCTCATTTTTTTAATACAGCTACTGGAGGGGACGCGCTGTTATGGCAGCACTTGTTCTGGTTATTTGGTCACCCGGAAGTATATATACTTATACTGCCCGCATTCGGCATTTATTCTGAAGTGTTCCAGGTTTTTAGCAGCAAGAAGATTTATGGATATACGTTTGTTGCAGGCTCTACAGTTGCCATCGGTTTGCTATCGTTTGGAGTGTGGGTGCACCACATGTTTGCAGCGGGTTTAGGTAATACTGTCAACTCCTTTTTCGGCGCAAGCAGTATGTTAATTGGCATACCAACCGGTGTAAAAATTTTTAACTGGCTCGGCACTATGTATGGTGGTTCCATACGGTTTACTGTATCTATGTTATTTGCCATAGCCTTCCTCATTGAGTTTACTATTGGGGGATTGACGGGTATTGCATTTTCAATTATTCCTATTGACTGGCAGGTAACAGATTCTTACTATGTGGTGGCTCATCTTCACTATGTGTTTATCGGCGGTTCCTTATTTTCTGTCTTCTCCGCCCTCTTTTATTGGTTTCCCAAAATGAGTGGAAGAATGTTGGATGAAAAACTTGGTAAATGGTTTTTCTGGTTGATGGTTGTTGGTTTCAATATGACCTTTTTTATTCAGCATTTTTTAGGATTAATGGGTATGCCACGAAGAGTTTACACTTATCCTGATTTACCACATTATACTTTGTTCAACCTTATATCAACAGCCGGTGCGCTCCTAATGGGCGTAGCGGTTTTAGTGTTGTTCTACAACATCTATAAAACGTTGAAGCATGGAAAGCCTGCATCCAATGATCCCTGGGATGGCTTTACGCTTGAATGGTATTCGTGGGCAATGCCGGGCATGAAAAATTTTGACGAGGTGCCTGAGGTAAAAAGCAGAAGGCCATTTTTCGACGAAAAAAATCCTGAAAAAGCAGATTGGAAAAACAATGATTAAGAAAGAGAATAATTTAATGATGTTGTTGTTTATTGGTTCAGAAACCATATTCTTTATCTCCCTGATAATGGGCTATATCATGTTTTGGCGAACCGGTCATTTTCAATCTGCAGTAAAAGCAATGCTTGATATAAAGCTAACGGGGTTATTTTCTATCATGCTTTTCGCCAGCAGTTTTACTTTTTGGATGGCAGAGCGGCAATACAAAAAAGGCGAACAGAAAAAGTTGAAGATGTGGCTGCTTGCTACTATCATTTTAGGAATCATCTTTATGATAGGGCAAGGACATGAATACTACGGTCTACTTTCTAAAAACCTAACCCTTAGCAGCAGCGAGTTTGGAACAAGCTTTTATACCTTAACCGGCTTTCATGGCTTGCATGTTATCCTGGGTATCATCATGCTCATCATTCTTTTCATCCTAACGCTGCAAGGCTTTTTTCAAAGGAAGACAACCGTTTTAAGCACCATTGGCATTTACTGGCATTTTGTTGATGCAGTATGGCTCGTGGTATTTACGATCATTTATATAGTACCTTATTTATAATGGAAAGCATCTACACATATTGGAGTTTTAACTGGCCTGCATTGGTTGGACTTGTGCTTTTATGTGCGCTCTATTTAAAGTATCACAATTTTAAAATTGGTAACTGGATGGTGCCTTTTGCGGTCGCTCTTTTCTTATTGTTGATTTGTTTTTTTTCGCCGTTACATCTTTTGTCGCAGCATTATTTATTTAGTGCTCACATGGTAGTACATGTTTTGTTATTGCTGGTTGTTGGTCCATTGCTGGTTATTGGTTTGATGAAGGATAGAACGAACAACGCGGCTATTAATAATCTATCCCGCACCCTTTTTAAAAGGCCTTTTTTGGGTTGGATTGCAGGCATTGGAATAATGTGGGTTTGGCATATTCCTTCTGTTTTTAACTATTGCATGATGGCAGGACATGCATCAGAAGCATTAGGCTTTATGATGCATGCTTTAGAAAGTTTAAGTCTCATAATTGCCGGAATGTTTTTTAGTTGGAGTATTGTTTCACCCATTAAAGAATATCGTGTGCCTGCGTTGAATGGTGTTGCGTATTTGTTTACTGCCTGTATTGGTTGTTCGTTGCTTGGGCTGCTTATCACCTTTGCACCTGCAGGTATGTATCGTCATTTTTTATCTGCAACTGATGTGTATGGGTTCAATAGTGTTATAGTAAATCAATGGCAAATAAACCAGGCAATGGACCAACAGATTGCAGGCCTAATAATGTGGGTGCCTTGTTGTTTATTGTATGTGGTGTATGCGTTGTATTTATTAGGAAGATGGTTTGATGAGAAGGATGTGGTATCGAAGGTTGTCTGAATTGGATTTATAGGATTAATAGGATTAAAGAAATAGCATGTAAGTGATAAAGATAAAAAGCGAATGGCAATAGAAATATAAATAATAGGAAAGTATAATAGTCCCGTTAGGGACGATACATCGGTAGAAAATAAATTGATAATGGTTATATGTCCCGTTAGGGATAAAATATCGGTAGAAAATAAATTGATAAATGTCTAATACCTACACACAAATACATATACAAGCAATATTTGCGGTTAAAAAACGCACCGGACTAATTCAAAAAGAATGGAAAGGCGAATTATACAAATACATAACAGGCATTATTCAAAAAAACAACCACAAACTCTTAGCAATTAACGGCGTGTCAGATCACATACATATATTTTTTGGAATGCGACCTGTTCAGTCCCTTTCAGACTTAATGCAGGATGTGAAAGGGAGTTCATCGAAATGGATTAACGAGAAACAACTTATCAAAGATAGGTTTGAGTGGCAGGAGGGTTACGGCGCATTTAGTTATAGTAAGTCACAGGTTTCAAAAGTTATTGCATACATAGAAAGTCAGGAGGAGCATCATCGAAAAATGACGTTTTTAGAAGAGTATAGAGATTTTTTGCAAAAGTTTGAAGTGGATTATGATGAGCGATACATTTTTAAATCGCTGGAGTAGAGGGATGAATGAAGAGAGTGCTGGCTATATATCATCCCTTACGGGATTTGAGAGAGCAATGTGGTTTGGAGAGTTTACCGATATATTATCGCTATGGGATTTTAAAAAGGTCTGATTAATCTAATTCCTACCGATATCCTATCCCTATGGGATTATCAGGATTAAGGCTGACCAAAAAACACAAAATAAAAATGAACCTGAACACTAAAATAACGACATGAATAACGACATGAATAAAGCCCAACCGGAAGAAATTCCCAAGGGAACATACATGCCTTTTTTGCTGGCGGTCTCGCTGCTTTTTATAGGCTGGGGGCTGATAAGCTATTGGATTATGTGTGTCGCCGGTGCCATTGGATTTTTTATTGCTCTTGCTGGATGGATAAAAGAAATGATGTATGAACAACGAGGAACCAAAGATTGAAAGACGAAAGTTTTTAACCAAACTAAGTTTATGGCTGGGCGCACTGCCCGCCGCTATTATTTCTGTACCAGTGTTTAGCGCTTTACTTGGCCCGCTGCTTGAAAAAAACAAGCAGGAATGGCGGCAAGTAGGTGATGCAACAGACTTTCCGGTAGGCACTACAAAGCTGGTGAAATTTATAAATGCAGATCCTCTGCCCTGGGCAGGAACAACCGCTAAATCAGCCGCCTGGTTAAGACGGGAAAATGAAAAAGAATTTACGGCATTCTCGGCAAACCATCTTCCTAATAAATACAACGCATAC
>Ga0181463_1000067_pt1 | contig 20013 bp, 26 predicted proteins | sample InSIn1gowninarea_FD_119071 | JGI IMG/M metagenome (GOLD analysis project Ga0181463, IMG submission 119071) | Clean room microbial communities from NASA Spacecraft Assembly Facility at Jet Propulsion Laboratory, Pasadena, California, USA -... ... | reverse complement strand
AAAGATTATAAGAGTAAACTATCCCAAACAATTGACTTTCCCCGGAGAAATGCAGAGCAGCCGTTAACAGTGCATTGCAAAAAGTGAGGCTGGTAAATAGAGGCTGAACTAAAAACATAATTAAATTCGTAAATCCCTTCTTTGTGCTGTCTGCACCTTGATGCCATTCAAAAACTGCCCCGTATTGGTTTGTGTTTAAACCAAGGTTTGTCTTATACCACTCTTTCATTTTGTTAGGGTCTTTGCATTTGAAAAAAATGCCGCCAATACCTGTTACTTTTTTCATTGTTATATGCTTATTAGATGGTGTTGAAATTATTGCTTTAAATGCGAAACCTAAACAAAATGATGCAGCAATAACTAAAATCAACAATGATGTTTTTTTCATTTTGTCTGAATGTTTCTGGCATTTACTGTTTCGAAAATAATTAAAGCACTTTCATTTAATCGTCGCATTGTTACAATTGCACTTATTGATGCGACAGCTTTACTTTTAGCATATTAGTTATGGTAAAATTTATAATTGTCAAAGGTGGCAGGCTGCGATTGCCGGCTTTGTGTTCGTGGCGGTAATAGCCTTCCATCAGCTCAAATTTAGTATAAAGATTTAATTATGTTTTTAGTTCAGCCTCTATTTACCAGCCTCACTTTTTGCAATGCACTGTTAACGGCTGCTCTGCATTTCTCCGGGGAAAGTCAATTGTTTGGGATAGTTTACTCTTATAATCTTTTAAATCTAAAATCGCACTTTTTTGCTCCCAGCGTAATCGTCCCATTTCTGATTAACTTCAATCCTGCTAAAGCTGAAGTCAACTCATCAACCTCGCAGAGAATGGATGAATACTTCCCATAGTTGTGCTTCTGAAACAATTTGCAAATACCACATTGAATAATGTCAATACCATAACCAAGACCATATGTTTCATTTTTATCTGTTATAATGTTAGCAATAAAACCATCCTGATTTTGGTTCTTACTGGTTTTAAGGTGCAACCATTTTAAAAGCACAGACGAGAACCAAGTATCAATCAGCTTTGGCGGAAGTCGTTTTAAGAAGAGCTGAAACCTGTTTTTAGGTCTAACATATTCTGTAGTTATTTCCAGACAGATCCGTTTTATTGATTCGTATTGTAGTTTCAACTGGTCTAAAGAGATAATGAGAGCGAGAAAATAAGCGCAAAAGTCAAGGCGTTTGTCAATAGGATTTGATGATGTTGTTGCAAATGCTGTGTCCTTTGAAATAGTAAAATAATGATTATCAATATCAGTGATGATGTTTTTGTAATTGTCAGGAAAGTGGTGCCTGATAGTATTTATAAAATGTTTTTTATAACGCCTCATTTATTAATTGTTAATGTAAACTATCCTTGAGTATAGTGAATGCATCTTCTTTAGAGTTGCCTACAACGTTCCACTGCTTGCCGATGCAGCGCCATTTTGTGCCCTGTTAGCTCAAATATAGTTATATTGGCTATAGAATTACTGTTGTTGATTAGCTTGCGTCAGTCGCTATTTTGGCAAGCAACTATTAGCGGCTCGTTGTTATGCTCCATAATCTATTTAAAAGTTGATTATTTTTTGCCTTCGCTCAAATCAATGATAGCCTTTTCCATTCTTCTTTGCCGGGTTTCTTCTGTTTTTGCTTGTTCAATGGGCAAAACATATCGTTGTTTGTTGCTGTAGGAAAGTGTTTCAAAGAACTCTTTCGCTTTTGGGTTTTCATCAAGCAATCGTTGCAGGTCTGTTGGCACGTCTACCTCCCGGGGTTTTGTGTCAAGCTCTAAGGTCACCTTTACTTTATCGCCTCCCTTAATACCTGTCTTGCCCCGTATATCAGCACTTACGCCAATCATAAATTTACCGCCCATTACGGCAATCGTATTTCTATAGGTGTAATTGTTTACTGTAACATTTACGGGCGGCTTTTTCCCTGCTCCCATTTCTTCCACAGTTTCATCAGGAACGCAAATCCCTGTATTGTTTCCGATCTGAAGTATCGTCGTGTCAAAACTTACTTTTTTTAAATCCTCCATGCCTATAAATATTTATTTTAAGTTTCAATTGTGTTTAAAGTCTAATCCATTTTCCTTTAAAGCCTTTTTCAATTTTGGAATTGTGCTCCGTCCCATTCCGTGTAATTGTAAAATTTCGGCTTCACTAAAATTGGAAAGTTGCTCTAATGTTGTTATCTCTTTCTTTTCCAAAGCCCGTCGTGCCGGTGCAACAAGTGACGAAAGAAAATTGTCTTTGGGTTTGCGTTCCTGTTCGCAAACAGAACAGGTAGAACAGTCGCTGCTCTTATAAAATGTATGTCCTTTAGGACAAGTCCTTAATTGTTTTTTTGAAGCCTCCATATTTATCTGTCAATATGTTGAAATCTCGCTTTACAATTCTGACTAACGGTTCATGGCTTGACGAAGGCAGGGCATTTGAAAACGGTCAGATGAAAGTAAGCACAAATGCAGAAAGAAGTACAAATGTTCAATTACTTTCGTCAGCCCTGCTATTGCACAAACCGATGTTAGGCGTTCGTTGTTTTCGTCTCTATTTTTCCGTTATATTTTGGGTCAAAATCTACCATCCATTCAATTCCATATTTGTCTCTAAACATACCAAAATATGAACCCCAGGGGCTGTCAGAAATAGGCATTTCAATTTGTCCGCCTACCGAAAGTCCATTGAATAATTTGTCAGCTTCTTCTTTGCTTTCTGCACTAATTACAATTTTGCTTCTATTCTCATTTTCATTTGTTCGTCCCAATATTTCAGGTACGTCATTAGCCATTAAAATACTTTTACCAATTGGTAAGGCAATGTGCATTATTTTATTTGCTTCATGTTCTGCTACTGGAAATTCAGCACTTGCTAAATCTTTGAAACGTATTATTTTGGCGAACTCTCCGCCAAATACTGATTTGTAAAAGTTGAATGCTTCTTCGGCATTTCCATTGAAGTTAATGTGAGGATTGATACTTGCCATAGTTTTTATAATTGATTTATAAGTATCAAACGTACTGCTTAATTACAAAATAAATAAGGTATAATCACGTCAAAAAAGAGGTTGATTGCGTCAAGAGTTACATGGATATGTCAGCCTAAATTGGTGAAAGTTGTTAATTACAATGTTGCCTAAAGTTAAACTGCTTACCGAAATCGCGGCATTGGCAGTGTAGGCTTCCCAAAAACAGTACGTTTTAAAAGTAGAATAAATTGTTGTTTTCATTGGTGTTGAATCCATCTGATGGGCGCAGTGGAGCGAAGGCGTAGCCGAAGCGCAATGCAGCCCATCAGAGATGGATTATTTTTTGCTCTGTACACCCGTGGTGGCACTCCGCCGAGTGCATCATGCGGTCTATGGTTGTTGTAGTCCTCCACCCACTCGTGTGTTACTTCACGTACCTCATCGGGGGTATCAAAAGGGTAAGCGTCTAAGATGTTTTCCCTGTAGGTTTTATTGAACCGTTCTACAAAGGCATTCTGAGTAGGCTTGCCCGGCTGTATGTACTTAAACGCTATTTCATTTGCCTCACTCCACTGCCGGGCTATGTTGGCTACAAACTCCGGTCCGTTATCCATTCTTATTTTCTTTGGTTTGCCATAGCGGTTTATCAAATGGCGGAGCACCCAAATAACGCGGCTGCTTTTGAGTGAATAATCCGTTTCAATGAACAACACTTCGCCCTTATAGTCATCAATGACATTAAAGGAGCGGAACTTAGTGCCATTGCTCAGTGCATCACTCATAAAATCTATGCTCCAGGTGTGGGTAAAACTGTCCGGCACCTCCAGGGGCTCCTTTACCCTTGCTGGCAGCCGTTTCTTTACCTTACGGCGCATGGGCAAGCCCATTTGTTTGTACACCCGCCGGTGCAGTCTTTTATGGTTAATGACGGTGCCCTCATTGCGCAGCCGGTAGCAGCACTTCCAAAACCCCTCCGTTGGATGGTCCTTTGCCCATTTCTCCAACTGCTCCCTTACACAGTAGTCGTCTTTGAGGGATTGGTAATGCAGTGTACTTCTGCTAATCTTTAATATGCGACACGCCTTGCTGATGTCTTTGGGTCGCTGCTGGCGCACCTCTTCTATTATCTGTCTTTTTTCGCAAGGCTTCAGCGCTTTTTTTCTATAATGAATTTGGCAGTGTCCAACTCCATTGCCAGGTTGGCATACATGCGCTTCAAACGCGCGTTTTCTTCCTCCAGTTCCTTGATTCTTTTTAACTCCGAGGCTTCCATGCCGCCATAGCGCTGGCGCCACTTGTACAACGCTGCCTTGCTGACGCCATGCTCCCGCTGGATTTCTTCGGCGGATTTGCCTCCATCAAACTCGCTTAGAATGCCTGCAATCTGCGCAGGACTAAATGTACTCTTTTGCATATTTTACGTTTTAAAGTTACTCCGATTTGTCTACTTTTAAAACGTACTGTTTTTGGGGGAGCTTACACCGCTGTAGGCTTCCAGCCATTGAATTCCAAGGTCAATATTTGCTATTTTACTTTCTTGAAGAAATTCCTGTGTCAGCTTTAGAGTGTCATCGCAATCACTCAATTCATTGTCCAGAAAGTCAAATAACAATTGAAAATTTTCACGAGACATTGGCAGGCTTGTTTCGAAAGTTTCCTTCTGCTTCCTGGAAAGGTCATCGAGAATTTGTTTGCGTCTTAATTTTTCTTCATGAGATGGCATTATAAATATTTAGGTGTGTCCGAAGAAGCTTGCTGGCAACGAGTGCCGGCTTGCTGCTGCAGCGGATGTAGTGATTCGTCAGCCCAAATATATAACTAAAAGCTCATTAGAATTCCTCATGTTCAGTACCTGTTCGTCAAGCTGTTATGGCAGCAAGCATCTATGTAAAAGCGGTAATTTGAGAGTACTTAAAATTCAAGTATATGAATACTCAAACTACCGCTTCTGTACCAAAGTTATTCATTGGTATGGATGTACACAAAAAGAGTTGGACCTGTCACTTCAACTTCGTAGTCTGTGCAGAAGACGCACTCATCTGGTAAGACAACTCAGAACCATCAAGAACCACATCAAAAGCCAATTGCTGTATTATGGCATTAAAGTGCCTGATGAGTATGATAATCCAAACTGGAGCCATCAGATGAAAACATGGCTTGCTGCTATTGAATGGAAGTTCACATCAGCAGCATCTGCAATGAAAAGCCGCTTGAAGCACCTGGAATTCTTGTGGTATGAACAACTGCATATTAGTACTGAGCTGAGGGCTTACTGCAGAAAGCATTACAAAAAAGATTATTACCTGCTTAAAAGTGTTCCGGGCATCGGCGGCATTACAGCAGCCGCTATTCTGGCTGAGTTGGGTGACTTAAGAAGGTTTAATAGAATAGATGAACTGGCTGCTATTGTTGGGCTGGTGCCAGGTATTTATCAAAGCAGTGACAACAGGATTTGTTTGGGACTGTCTAAAAGGAGTAATTATTACATTAGAAGCCTGCTGGTAGAAGCCAGCTGGGTAGCTGTAAGAGCGGATATGGCACTGCAAGCATACTACCGGAAGCATGCAGCCAAAGAACCCAACAAAGCCATCATTAAAGTAGCACATAAACTCCTGAGCAGAATAAGAGCGGTTATCAGAAGCGGAGTGCCCTACCAATCAGGGCTGGTAAAATGAAGACTGAAGTTTGTTTAAGCTCACAATAAAAGCATTATAAGGGCAGACTGCAAAACATGTGTGGCAACATATAAAACAAAAGTATGATTGCAATCAGCAAGCAGGCAGCTGCTCTTTATTAAACTAAGACCTGATGCAGGTAGCTGCACACACAAGTGCAGACTACAAATAGGAGCCGGAGCTAAATAAATTAATAAACAGGGAGGGAACCGCCGTGTCTTCGAATGATTGAACATCAGCTGCAGGAACACTTATCAGGCTGTAGAATATACAATCATTCAAACCCACAGCGTAATAAATCTATTTTTTATGTAGTACCTTTACAACCATATCACCTCCTTGAAACCGCTTTACATAGGAACCTTTTGTTAGCGGCTTTTATTTGTCAAGTCGTTGGATGAGTTGTTCTATGCCTTGTCGCCAAGCAGGATAATCCTCTTCATTCTCTGCCCATAGTTCATTCAGTTCACAATTGTCGTCCAACACTTTGCGTAACGCCTGAACTGCATTGTTCCGCAGGTCGGACAAGTCTAATTCCGGATGCCTGCCTGGAAACGTGTCCACGTCTAAAGGTTCGTCGCTGTTGGGCGATGAAAATGTTGTCCCGTTAAGCTGTCTGTCAACGTAGGTAGCGGCAACAACTACTGCATTCGCTTCATCGGTTTCCAAATAGTCAGCGTCAATTGCAGTCTCGAAAGCGTCACTAATAATTTCTTTTGGATTGTCAGCGTCTTCAATGTCCGCCATGAAGTCAAATGCTGCGTCGTCCTGGAAATGTCCATGTCCCCAAGCACCCATTAAATTGTTATTTGATTTTGTTAGTAATGTTTATATCAATAGTCTGGTCTGAATAATAGCCGCTAACGTTCGGGCTTGCTGCCGGAGCGGCATTCCGTGTTGCGTCAGATGAGCTAAAGATATGTTGTTTAATAGAATTCCTGATGTTCAGCCGAGATTCGTCAAGCCGCTATTGCAGCAAACCTTTTGTTGTGCGTTCGCCTTATTTGTCAGCATGTAGGCTTTCAATAATAGCTTTTATTGTTTTATCGTCCACGCTGTCAAACTCTGATTTGTCGTAAATAGTCAGCAAATACACTTCTTTGTCGTCGGTCACTACATAAGTAATAACTCGTGCACCACCGCTTTTTCCTTTTCCTTTGCTCTTAATTGCAAGTCGGATTTTATACGTGTCATTGCCTAAAGGCGTTCCTGTCTCTGGTGCATTTTCAAGCGTTGCATTTAAGTCACCAAGTTCTTGTTTAAGTGATGGAAATTTTTTGATAAGTCGTTTTGCTTCTCTTTTAAACTTGTCACTTGGTATAACACTAAAGTTCATTTAAAAACTCGTTTAGTGTCTGCTTATGTCCCTTTGTCTGCTTAAGAGTAGCAACTTGCTCAAATGCTTCTTTAAGGTCAGACTTGAGCTTTAAAGCCTGTTCATACTTTTTTAGCTTATTGAGAACCTTCTCCCATTCCGTCAAAGGCAACTGAACAGCTTGTGTCTTGCCATTTATATCATTTACGTATTGAAGTGCAATTTTCATGTGTCAAATTTAATACGTTTTGTCCAACTGCAAACTGTTAGAAAAGGTGACGCACAACGTTGACGTATTGCCGAATTGCAGGCAATATAGTTCCGTCAGCCGAATATAGCACAAAAGAACAATTGAAAAACAAATGAACAGCACCTATTCGTCCGCCTGCATTTTGGCAATACCTGTGTTGTGTGTAGTATTCATTCACCAAGAGCGGTTATAATATAATAGAACTGTTTCCTGTCTGGCAGATAGAACTCTAAGGTTTCATTACCTAACATGTCTTTGTGTTTACTTGCCACAAGTTCTTTTGTCACAAAAGCCTTTTTGTCCTTTGAATACACCATAAATTTTCCTTTGAGCATCAATGCAGCTCCAACAAAATAAAAGTCTTCGTTCAATTGTTTTGTCCTGCCATTTATGGGTTCAATATTGTTTATACTGTCTCTTTGTTGGTCAGTGTAATAGTGAAGAACATCTTTTATTTTAATGGATTTAGTGTTTGTCTGCAATGTGTCCTGAAGAACTTTTATCTGAAAGTTTCCTATCAGTTGCTTGCTCTTTGGATTGCTAAGAAAGTCATTTATGTCATGCTGGCTAAAGTAAACTATTGCTTTTGGTGATTCATAAATAAATACGTTTTCTGTTGCTGTGTCAATATTGTGAGGTGTAAGCCTTTGTCTACGTATGCTAAAGTCAGCTTGTGAAAAGCATTGAATCGTCAATGAAGTCAATAGAAGAATTATAAGCAGTTTTGTAGTCATAATATTACACACAACGGCTCGGTATTGCTGAAGGCGTGGTAATAGCACTTTGTCAGCCGATAACTCAAGCCAAATTGAAATACAAAAGTTGAAAATAAAAATAATAGTTCAATAGCGAAATGTCAGCTTGATATTGGCTGATAGAATTACTGTTGCCGAAGTTACTTCCGTCCAGCCACGCTTTTAGCAATGCCGTTGTTGTGTGCGGTTGTTATAATTGTCTTTTAATAACAGTTAATTTTCAGGGAAAGTTCAGCAAGTATAGAAACTTTGTAAAAGTGAACATGTGTCAATTAACTACTTTTTTTGTATCTCCATATAAACTTTGGATAGTCGATCAAAAGCCTCTTTCTTCTCCCAATTAGGTATTTTTTGTGAACGCACATCACCTTTCCAAAATGATTTAACCAATGAAAAAGTTACCATATCAAAATCCCTGTTACCTTCTCCGATGTATGGCATTACAGGAAAAGCAAATACGAATACAAAAATACCATCGGCGCCTCCTTCATGAAGCAAATTAACCTGCGTTTCAACATAATCCGCCTGTTCCTTTTCACTTCTAATGGGCACTTTTCCATCTTTAAAAATTATCGTTCCATCTGGATTAACACCCTGAAGAATTGCAAAACCCCCAGGGCCCAACTTGCCGGCCCCTTCGTATGTGCAACTTCCAACTTCCATTACAATTAAGGGTTTTTTATTTCTTCTAAACTTTTTTAAGTTGCTAACATACTCTTCTGCCGATTCAGTGGTACGATAATAATCTATGCCAACGATATCAAACTTTGTCCAATCTGCATTTTCCCACGGACCAGAAGAATAAGTCACTAATCCCCTAAAATTCTCGCGAACACGATCAGTCACTTTGCCTAATATTTCATTTAGCTTTTTGGAAGCTTCCTCAAACGCCGGAATTTTCTTACCGCCTAAACTTTTTTCACCCCCATGTTGTGTCATGAATGCAACACGTTCCTGAAAAGTTTCTCCAGGGAATGCTCCACGACTAAAGATGGTGTATTCGCAACCGGTAACAAATACGAGATCGATACCTTTTTTTCTAAGCTGCTCCGCCTCAATTGCAGCTTCTGCCATGTATTCAATGGTTTCTTCAGCATCTGCATTCATTTTCCACGGATTGAAAAGCACTTTAAGCCCGGCATCATGTGCGGCTTGCGTTGCAATAACAAGCCTTGAAATTGTTTCACCTTCAATTCGTACGGCATTTGCGTGCAATTCTTTCGCAATTACAGCCATGTCATATTTAACCCGTTCAGCGTTGAAAGAATCAACGGAAAGCTGGCCCGGGTTATACTGTAGCCCAACGTCATAAACAACACCTCTGTATTTCATGGTTTCTAAACTTTGACTGTTTCCTTTGATATATGTCACTAATGAGAGAATTAAAGCACCTAACTCTAAATATTTTTTCATGTTTTATATTGATTTGACTCAAAGAAAGGAAGGATGCGTTGGTAGCGCAAGAGCAGGTAGGTGATTGTAAGGCACGTGCCGGTAAGCGTGGGGATTTTTCCGGCGAAAATCATTCACCGACAATTAGAGTGATATGTATTGATGCTCCCGCTAAAACATACAGACGAATATGAGGGAAGTCTGTAAAAAATATTCTAAATCAGAAACGAGTCGGGTTAATTGCACACAACGTTACAGTGTTTGCGATGCGGCGGCATTTCGTGTTCCGTCAGCCCAACAAACTTACAAAAGCTAAATTGAAAATAATAGATGAGTTTATAACGTCAAGCCGCCGTATTGCAAACACATTTGTTGTCTGCTGTGCTTTTAAGAATTGCCAAAATAAACAAATTAAATATGAATATTGAACTTATCCAAAAGAGAAATGCAGAACTAAAGAGATATGTCAGAACACACTTCTGTCCTGTCTATTATTTCATTGTCTGTATCACTGCTATCGCTGCTATTATGGCTGATAGTATTGCTACGAATAATGACCAAATAGAAACGGTGTAGGACTTTTTTGCTTGTTTTTTTGTTTCGTCGTAGTCAAGAAGTTGATTAGCTAATAAATCATATTCGTGTCTTAGCTTTTTTAATTCAAGTTCAGTAACATAAGCCTCATGTTCTTTCTTTTGTCTGTCACGGTTTAATATCTCTACAGCTTTGTCGGAAAGAACAAGCAATTCAGGACCAACAGCACGAGAAACGCCCTGAGTTTTTGAAGGGTCTTTATAGCGAATTAATAAGTATTTGCCCTTTAGTAGATGCACTAAAGTTTGATAACGGAAAGTAGATGATGCGTCCGAGCCGATACCGGCTTGTATCATTTCAGAAGTAATGTCCCTTGATGTCATTTGTCTTGGAACATCTTTGTCAAAAAAAGATAAAATCAGCAAATCTTGGTCGGTCATAGTTGTTGGTTTGTTGTCGGGTCAAAATAGCATTGCAGGCAACGTTAAAGTGTTTATGAAGTTGTGGCATTTGAAAAACCTCAGTTTCAATTAACTACAAAAGCAAAATAATGATTAAATGTCGAATGCTTAACGTCCAGCCACAATTTTATAAACACACTGTTGCCTGCAGGTTTAGTCCTGCTGCACCCAAACGTATTTGCCATTTTTGAAGTAAATTATGCCACCGCCGCCGCCTTCATCTTCATGAATAAAAATGCCGTCATTCTGCAAGGTGATTTTCTTGTTGTCACGCACTTGGTCTTCGCCTACAATTTCACCATTGATAACGTCATCAAATATTTTTGTTCCTTTTTGAATTATCTTAAATTCTCCGACCCAGTTTAAATTGTCAAAGTTCTGTCCTACATCTTTTCCAGTTTTTATAGAAAATGTTTGGTTTGTCCCACCATGTTTTATAAACAATGCGTCTTTGCCTGTTACTTTATGCCTTATTATGATTGCTGTGTCTAACGTATTGTCAGGATTGAAAAAGCCTGTCACCATAAAAGGCTTATGTGTCGTTGACGTGTTGTAAGATGTGTCAAAGCCATAAGCGTTGGAAGCAGGGAGAACAGTTTCATGTTTCTTGCTGTCTTTTACGTTATAAATTGTGTCCTGAGGTGCGATTTTCGCATTGTGCGTTTTGTCACCGCATGCTACTATTGAAAGCAGTAAAAGAAGTCCGATTATTCCTTTCATAAAGTTTAGGGTGTATCAAAAAAACTTGCAGGCAACGTTTTGGGCTTGGCGAGGAACTGGTATTTGAAATTCGTCAGCCGAATAACAGAACTAAAGATAATTAGAATACAGCTGTTCAGCACATATTCATCAGCCAGTTTTTTCGCCAAACCTGCTGTTAGCCGCCGTTTAATTATCTTTTGGTGGAAGTTGTTTTAAAAATTGTTTCGTCTTGCTTAACGGGTAATATGTGTTTATCAGATACACAAACAAATTTTTATTGCTTTGTTGAGATAAGTCATAGTAGTCAGATACATTTTCTTTCCTGTCAAGAATTACTTTCATTGTAGATTCTCTTACTACCCCGGAAGGTGCATTGATTATTCTTGTTTCTAAATGCCTGACTTTTTCGTAGTCAACATAGGTTGGTAATTGTTTTTTGTCTTGGTTTGAATAATACCACCATTTGAAATTAGCCCAATTATCTTCTTTTGAATGCATACTTTGCAACTCCTTTGTCACCGGTATTTCTGTAGTAAGCAGTTCGTCTGCCGTAAAAAGATATTTCCACGAGTGAAGTCCTCTTGCAGCAGGGAACTTATAAAGCCGAATTGGTCCTAAAGCAATTCCTGACTTTCTAATGTCGATAATATTATATTCAGGTCTTTCATCTATGTCAAGTCTGTTGTAAACATAAACGAGGCGACCGTCAAACATGGAATAGTCAGTAAAATCATAAATCTCAGCAAAACCATAACCTAAATCATGTTCTAACTTAAACCTATAAACTTTTCCTGAATTTTCTACAATCATGAAGTCTGTCGATAAATGGTGCCCAACGAGTGCCGGCTTGCTGCCGCAGCGGCACTCCGTGCACGTCAGCCCAAATATAGATATAAAGCTGATTAGAATTCTTAATGTTCAGCCGAGATTCGTCACCCCGCTTGTGGCAGCAAACCGAATGTTACATGCCTGTTTTTTCTCTGTCAAAATAAAGCAAACTCAAAAGCTATGACGTAAACTGTTTGTCAACAGGCTCATTGGAAAAGTAAAGGTAAACGTTGGCATTTAGTGCTGCTGCGCTGTCGTAATGCAACTATGAAAATAAGCAAAGCCGTCGTGTCAACCGGTAAGCGATTTGTCAGACGTAATAACCTGAACTTGAGCAATAAATAACAGTCATTTTTGAAAGCGCTTTTGCGATTCGAAAGCAGCCGCCCTGTCTACCGAAACTTGGCAAAAGAGACGAAGCAATCTGCGAAATGGCAAAAGTCTGAAGTTGGTTGCAGATAGTAATGAACCAGAATTGTCAACACCAACAGCTACAAAATACAAAAGCAATTTTGCAGAATGGCAAAAGTGTAAAGCTGCTGAAAATCAGTAGTGTAAACTGTCGCCACAAAACTGCTTAAAAAGTAAGCGTTGCTCGCAAGTCCTGTCGGATGGAAACTGTCAGAAAAAATGTTGAACGCTTGCATCCTGTCCCGCTACACTAAAACGCTACCCGCAAATAAAATGGCATGTAACGCCCGCCCGCTTTGCGCCGGCGCCTTGAGCAGCGTCACGCCTGCGTACCGTCGCGCTGGTGCAAAACGGTATGTAGCCTGCATACTTTATGGTGTCCGCCAGCACAATGCTGCCAAACAACTGCAATGAAAAGCAAAGCTTACAAGCTCTGCAACCCGTCAGCACCGTCAACCTAAACTACTGAGCCGTTAAAAGTAGCAACAGCGTTTTGTCAAAAGTTGCAGGCTACGCCCGCCCGCTTTGCGCCGGCGCCTTGAGTAGCGTCACGCCCGAGTACTGTCGCGCTGGTGCAAAACGGTTTGTTGCCTGTACACTTTATTCTGTCCGCCAGAACGAAGCTGCCCCGTCCTGCTACCGTAAGCGAACGCGCTGCGTTGTCAGCGTAAACTTAGCAGCACCGTCAACCTAAACAACTAAGCCGTTAAAAGTAGCAACGGCATTTCGTCAAAAGTTACAGGCAACGAGTGCCGGCTTGGCGAAGAACTGGTATTTGGAACTCGTCAGCCGAATAACAGTGCTAAAGATAGATAGAATTACAAATGTTCAGCACCTATTCGTCAGCCAGTTTTTTCGCCAAACCCTGTGTTGCCTGTACGTGCCTTTTGTCAAGGTAACTGAAATAAGATTTTGAGTTTGCTGTTTATTTCCGTCAGTTCGGTTGGTTCAAGTTTGCCCAAAAGTCCTTTTGCTAATGCTTTGTCCAAGGTTGCAATTTTACTTGTTCGTATGAGTGATTGTTTTCTAAGTCCGTTTGTTGCAGTTGGAGAAAGCAAAACGTCTGTTGGCTCTTGCCAGCCAATTTGTGTCGTAATAAAGCAAACAGTGAGGTCCAGGTTTGTGTCTGCAAGCACTACTGCTGGTCGAAGCTTACTTCCGCTTAGGTCTGTAAATGGAAAAGTAATGAGTACAATGTCGCCTTTAGCCATTGTACACCTCTTTTAAATCTGCTATTGAATAAAGATCTTCTTCATTGTGTAGAAAATCGAATGTCTGACTATCGGAAGTCAGTTTTTGAATGCCTTGTGTCAATAGGTACTCTTCATAACGTTTGGTCACGAAGTCGGCAAAGTCAGAAATTTCTTCAGCCTTTTCTTCTGGTAATTGATTGATAGCTTTTATTGTCCGCTCAATGATTGCTTGTCGTGTCATGTCTATGAATTTATCATGTCAGTAAAGATAATAATTTTGTCTAAGTAGAAAGTGTGACAGCGGCATTATAGGCAACGGCTCAGGCTTGGCGAAGAACTGGCATTTGATGTTCGTCAAGCTGAATAACAGCACTAAAGATAAATAGAATTGCTATTGTTCAGCACATGTTCGTCAGCCAGTTTTTTCGCCAAACCATTTGTTGTGCGTTCGCCTTGTTGTCAAAGTTCTGCTTGTGTCTTTATGTGTTCTAAAACTCGTTCATGAATTTTATGAACAATATAGTCACTCCAAATTGTCCAATAAAGTCCAGGTTTTATTTTGTTTACATACCAAGTTGTTCCTTCAAGCAACGTGTGTCCGTTTGGCAATGCAGTCAGTTTGAATTGTCCTTGCTTAGAAATCCAATAACCATGAAGATGATTTGGATGAATGTCGTATAGACTGATTTCTTTCATTGGCTCAGGTTGCTGGTCAACCGAAAATTTTAAAAGTTTAGGTTCGTCCCAAGTTGTAATTGGTTCAACAAAACTGCCTGTTGAAAAATTGCAATGTCTAACTGCACCAACGCCTTGTCCACTAATTGTTGCATTGATTGGATAAGCAATTCCTGTCTTAAAAACAAATTCAGTCGGGTCTTTGAGTTGTGGAAAGGCAACAACATTTTTCCAAACGGTTTCTGGTGAAGCATTGATTTCAATCGATGTCGTAACAGAACGTATGTCATCAGAAGTTTTAATGTTGTCTTCAAAAGCCATTAGTGAAGGAACGGAAAGCATTAGCAAAATTATTGCTGTCGGTGTGCTGTTACTCAATTTGCTTTTGGATAAACCGTATCCGATAAGAAAGCCCAAATATGTAAAAAGAAAACCAATAGGAGCAGCCATCGCCAAACATATAATGCCTTCCCAGGCAAAGGCTAAAAGCCCAAGGCAAAAAATCAGAAGTGTCCAATATGAATTGTTACGAAGTTCTTTTCTCGGAACTAAATTTTTATGTGCAAGAATTAAAGTTGAGGTCGCACCTAAAACTAACGGGAGCCAAATGAAAAGTCCAAAAGCATAATCTCTGAAAACATTTGTCGCTAAGTAAGCAAATGTCCAACCGAGGATACAAGGCACCGCAATTGAAAATATTCTTTGAGTTGAAATTCTTTGTGTCAAATTATTGGTTTCTGTCATTTACGAAATGTCGCTCTAAGGTTTCGCACAACGTTTCAGGCTTGGCGAAGAACTGGTATTTGAAATTCGTCCTACCTGAACTGCTGATAAATTTATAATTAAAAGTTCATTGTTATTTCTATTGCTGAATTTATAATGTCGTGCTGGTTACCGAAGCTGAACGGCGAAAAAAAGTTGATGTGCGTTTCGTCAGCCAGTTTTTTGCAAAGCCTTTTGTTGCCTGCTGGCTTTCTGTCTCGCTATAAGTCATGGTCATAAGGCTTCTGATTTGCACCAATTTTAAATGTCATAATGTAACCACCTTCGTTAGTTACGTATCCTGTCACGTCTTCTTGCTTTGGCTGTCCATTGAGTTTATAAGTTATCCCAACTCCGCAGTCGTGTGGAATACTAATCCAAACTGTTTTACTTTCTCCTGATGAAAGTTGCTGAATATATTTTTCGTCGCATCCATCAACTTTCAAATCGTTGATTTCTGTCCCTGTCGAATTAATAAAAGTTATGCGAACAGTGTTTAATAAAGTTATTCCCAACCAACAATAAAGGATTAGGACAGGAATATTTAAAAGCATAATTCCTGTAGCTTTCAATACAAAACGTCGTTTGACATTGTCTTTATGTGATTGCAGCAAAAGTTTTACGAGAACTACAAGATTTACAATTGCCGTGATTACCGCATACAACAAACCGACAATTCCAAGTCCTGCATCATTTGTCAAGTAGAAGAATAATAAAAATATTGTCCCACCAATAAATGTAATAAGTGCAGTGGTCTTAGCAGTTGATATGAGTTTTGAACTGTCCATTTAAGCTTGCAGGCAACGAACAGGGCTTTGTGCAGGTGGGGCATTTGGAAGACGTCCAGCCCTGAACTACAGCCGATTGCTGAACTAATGTACAGGTTTATTTCTATTGCTCGTTAGCGTAATGTCAGCCGGAACTGCTGCTGCCTAAAGTTCCCGCTGCTGAAGTATTATTCGTCGCCCCACACTTGCACAAAACCGCCTGTTGTGTGCTGGCATTTAGTCAACCCGCTTTAGATACCAACGTCGTTTGTAGTAATGACTGCCAAACAAGAGGTATTTTTTCCGCTTGTTATACCGCCTTGCTTTTGTCACCTTCTTTCCTGTCTCCGCATGAGCAAAAAACAGTTTCTTATGTCCAATGTAAAGGAAAGATTGATACAGAACGCTGTCTCCTTCAACAAAAGCAGTCTTTAACGGCATGTTGTCAAATCGGTAATACAATTTTGTCGTGTCGGGCACTTCTTTATCAAATCTGATGTAAACTTTATTTTCTTTAACAGTATAACGTCCAGTAGTGCTGTCGTACATCAAGTCACCTTGGAAAACATATTGCAATGTACTGTCTGACCGAAGGCGGACGGTTGTTCCAAAAAATCCAAGGTCTGCAAAGTTTGTATGATAAGTTCCGGCAATGTTCTTTGTCGAACCACACGAAAATATCGAACACAAAATCAGTAGAAAAACGGTCGCAGTTATAAGTTTTGGCATTCGTCTGATTGAACTATTTTAAAGTCGGAACGGCTTGCACACAACGGTTCAGGGCTTTGTGGCGGCGCCGTGAGTTGCGTCGCACCTACGTAGCGTCGCGCTGACACAAAACCCCATGTTATGTGCACACTTTATTTTGTCCGCATGAACGCTGCCGACCAAAACTACTGTAATTATTGCAAGTTTATTGTCCAAGTAAACTCGTCAGCACCGTCCACCTGAAACCACTAAAAATAAAGTAATAATTGGCTGTTGTCAAAAAGTTGCACATAACGAGTGCCGGCTTTGCGTTCGTGGCGGCAATAGCGTTTGGTCAGCCGAATATAGTACAAAAGCTTGATTGAAAAACTATTGTTCAGCACATGTTCGTCAAACCGCCATGATGCAAAACCGAATGTTAGCTGTATTTTTTTATTATATTGTTAGCTTGTCTGATTTTTAGAACTGAGAAAATTAAAAAGCAAACACAAATAAAATCACCTCCAAGTCCAATTTTCCTGTCCGAATGAGCAAACATGTCGCTAAGAAGAATTAAGATTGCAAGTCCGCATGCCATGTAGCAACTAATTCGGTATGACTTGGCTTGATTGATGTCAAACTTGATACTATTATTAAGCTCATCTGATTTTTGCGTTTCGGTTAAACATCTAAAGTCATTACCTTCAGAAAGTGTAAAGTTTTTAACAGCGGACTTTTCTAATTGTCTAAAATTTGAAACTTCAAAGTCTGTGATTTTATAAACGCTATTGTCAGCTTTAAAATTTAGCCGTTTAAAATTGCAAATTCGAGTATGCCAGAAGGAAAAACTAATAGCTGATATGTCCTCAAATCTATATTGTCTCTTTGAGAATTTAAGTGGATATAAAAATGTAATAAGTTGATGATTGTCGTCTATTGAAATAATAAGCGTCCTTGTAACAATTCTATAAATCAAGAAAGTTATTAAAAGCAGTATCAATAAAGACATTATCAATGATGGATAGAAAATAGTTCCGTCATTTTTATATACCAGTATGCCTCCTATATTCTTTATGAAAAATGAATACGGAACTATACTAAGTACAATGAATATTAACGCAATCGAAGGAATAAGTATTAAACGTAATCTGCTAACTACTTTCATGATAAGTAAAAAGTGTCCAATAAAATTACAGCTAACGTTCCGGGCTTGGCGAATAACTGGCATTTGAAATACGTCATGCCTAGTTATTGAACTAAAGATAATTAGAATTACAAATGTTGAACGAGATGTGTCAGCCAGTTTTTTGCCAAACCATTTGTTACCTGCAGTTTATCTTCTTTTCTTTGTCAATTGTTGAGTTGTTTTTTCTGTCCGAATTGTTCGTTCAATAATTAATTGAAATCTTTTTATAACAGAGTTGATACTGTATTCATAGTTAAGGTTTTTTGTCTTTTCAGGTTCAATTTCTTTAACAAAATAATCATCTTGAATGTCTTTATTAAGAATTGTATCCTGTTTAATTAGAACTTGAATAATTTGATGGAAATCATGCTCTCCACCACCTAAAGAATAAGTTACCTTTTTTACCATTCTCCACAACTGTATATTTTGGCATTTTAATCTTTTCTGTTTTCAGCTTTTCTTTTTGTTTAAAGAAAAATTGCCATAATGAATCATTGTTTATATTGACAGTTGAATAGTCAAAACAGTTGTCCTTTCTTGTCATAAAAGAGGTGTAGGACAAATTGCACTTTTAGTAGAAAAGGGTGAAATTTGACAAAACACCTCATTCGTATGAAAAAAGCAGCAATTAAAGCAGCCATTCTGGAATGTGTATCAGCAGAATTAGATCAATGGTTGGATAAGCAGGAGCACATCCGCAGTGGTTATGAGTATGAAAGTGAGTTTATGAAAGTAGCTCAAAGAGTCAATAAAGTCATGCTGGAGAAAAGCCAGGGGCAGTTGCCGGGCAGTCGCAATAAAAAAAACGACTCCACACTTGTTTCGGGAAAATAGAGGTCTGCAAAACCCATGTACTCTGTGAGCATACCCGGCACTTTGGCATCAGCAGCAAATTGCAGGAAATTCTCTGTCTGCTGGGTCAGGCGTATGTATTTGAAGAGAGTGAGGAGATGCTGCAGCAACTGCTGGGTATCAGTGTCAGTGCCAAGCAGATCCAAAGAGTCAGTGAGCACTATGGACAAGCCCTGGAAGAGCAGCAGGTGCAATATCAACAACAGCAAAAGGAGCCACCTGTTTTAAAGCTGAAAAACCCACAGGAGCCGGTCTATGCGATGATGGATGGTTCGATGGTCTTTAGCCGCGAAGAAGGCTGGAAAGAAATGAAAGTGGGACGGCTGTTCAATCAAAGCGCCTGCATTCCCATCCAGGAGCATCGTAATCAGATCACCCAATCCTTGTATTTGTGTCATTTAGGAGATCATCAGGCATTTACAGATAAATGGGAAAGCTATTGCGAGCCTTATCAGAACAAGATCTGTATAGCCGATGGCGCCAGATGGATCTGGAACTGGGTGGAAGACTGCTATCCGCAGGCAGTCCAGGTACTCGATTTCTTCCATGCAGTAGAAAGGCTGGGCAGCTATGCCGCCCTGCAATATCCTGATAGTGCACAAAGGTATAAATGGATGGAGCAGCAACAACAACGATTAAAAAATGATGAGGCAGATCAAATAATAGCAGAGGTAAAACTCAGTAGCACTAATCATCAAGAAACAGAGAAAGCACGAATGGAGCTCATCCGCTATTATGAAAACAATCTCAGTCGTATGCAATATAAGACTTACCTGGAAAAAGGATATTTGATCGGTTCAGGGGCGATTGAAGCAGCCCATCGCAATGTCATCCAGCAACGATTAAAGCTATCAGGGCAAAGATGGTCTGTCAAAGGAGCACAGCAGATAGCCAACTTGCGGGCATCTAAAAAGAGTAACCAGTGGAATGCAGTCATCAATCTTATTCATGCTGCTGCTTAGTGCAATTTGTCATACACCTCATAAAAGTCTGTCCTTTCTGCTTCCAGAAAATATAAGTATGTATAAAGAAATCGCAATTGCAACTATCTTCAACCTTTAATGGTTTATACTCGCATCCTACACAAAAGTCCTTATATATAAGAAATGTGTCAACACCTTTTTCATTCAATGCGCTGACATAATCTTTAATCACACCATCTAATTTATTTACAGAGATTTGTCCATTTGAATTCAAAAACAAAAAAAACGAAAAAATTATAAGTGTCAATTGGCGAAGTGTCATAAAAAAATTGCAGGTAACGGATCAGGGCTTTGTGGCGGCGCCGTGAGTTGCGTCGCACCTACGTAGCGTCGCGCTGGCACAAAACCCCTTGTTATGTGCATACTTTATTGCGTCCGCACCTACACTGCCCACCAAAGCTGCCGTAAATATAACAAGTATTCTGTCTCGGTAAACTTCGCAGCCATGTCCGCCCGTAACCACTAAACCAAAGCAAGAATAGGCTGTTGTCAAAAGTTGCACATAACGGATTAGGGCTTGCTGCCGCAGCGGCATTCTGAGTTATGTCAGCCCAAATATAGCTATACTGTTCAATAGAATTAATGATGTCCAGCAAAAATTCTTAGCTTCATTAATAAACAAA
>Ga0181463_1000033_pt2 | contig 20235 bp, 22 predicted proteins | sample InSIn1gowninarea_FD_119071 | JGI IMG/M metagenome (GOLD analysis project Ga0181463, IMG submission 119071) | Clean room microbial communities from NASA Spacecraft Assembly Facility at Jet Propulsion Laboratory, Pasadena, California, USA -... ... | reverse complement strand
AAGGATCTGAAGGTGAGACATTATCCTCATAGTTCGAGTTGGAATTCACCCTCTGCTACTCATAGACAGTCAAAGGCTTCTCAAAAACATTCTCCTCTGCCCTCCAAGCCTCCTGTTTCCTTGCGCAGTTTCTCCTGGGGTCCAATGCTGCCACCTATGTGAATTCACCTCTCACACTACTCACTAAACTCAGAAATAACTACGCAATCCTGAAGGAGATGATTCCTTCTACATGGATGAGTTTCCTATATAAGAAAAATCCTCCAATTGATAGTACATTGTCCCATCATCTGATCTCAATTGGGTCTCTGGCTGAACTGACATGCATGAGTTATTTATAAGAGAATATTCAGTTATCTGACATGCAAGAGTTACATGCATGCATGCATTAACTAACTGAGCTCACAATTAATTACACAAACTATTGGAACTAATCTAATTAGACTTAACTCAGTTAACTGAACTAATTAATGACAACCCAAAGTACAACTCATCCTTATCTCCTTAATTAAGGGATAACTTCCTCAATCAATGGAGAAACTATTGCATGTCTTCACATAGACTTCATGTTTGATTTTCTACAACTAATTAACTCAAGATGAATTAATCAACTATTTGACAAACAGCTGCTAAGATCAAATTCGAATTTTACTTCTCAATTTTAGTTCAAGGACTAACTAAAATTGGAATCTATGCCGAAATACTATTTATAGCAATGTTATTTTTAGCATTTCCATTTTTTCATTCCTTATTGCTACATCCAACACTGCTACCTGAAATGTTATTTATAGCAATGCTATTTTTAGCATTTCTATTTTTAACATTTCTTGTTGCTATTTCCAACACTCCCTCTCAACAAGAAAGGCATTCAACTCAAACCCGATCTTGAACCTTTGGAATGTTTTGCATGCAACACTTCTCCCAAGTGTTGTTGCTCCAACAACTTTAGAAACAAAAAAATCTCCTAATTGACCTCCCTGTTGGGCTAGAACCATCCTTTGATGCTGAAGCTTCCTCTACCGCTAACAAGTGCTCCCTCTGTGACCTCTAAGATGCTGCAACACTCCATGCATCTTGTACTGTTGCACACCTCTCTATGCCATCCTACACTAATGCCACACTCTTGTGCCTCTCGCATTGTTGCAGCTTGCTAGCTCTACGTTGTCTTGGGATTCCTGCACTGTAGCTCTCTCTGCCACTCCATCTGCATCTGCCTCTACCCACTCAGCCAGTCCTACTACTCCTCATCGGGGCTCCCGTAGCAAGGTATAATCAAAGAGGTTGGGTACCTCAATGATCCTGCCCCTATTCCAACATTCTTGGGAATGTCACTCCACATCGCCCCACCTCCGACCTAGAGGTATGGATGCATGTGATCCCTCTGCCCACTTGGCTCGAAATTTCCCCCTACTAGAGGTCTCTACATGAGTGGATGCCTCCACTTGGTCTCCTCTTGGCTTTTCTAGTTGTGGCTACTCCACAACCTCTTAAATCTACTTCACCAATTGTGACTCCTCCACAATTGTCTGAGACTTCTTCTGGCACTGCATGTTGAGAGGTAATGTACTCTCCCTCTCAACCACCAAGTATCTAACAATTGCCTCACTTCTCAAGGCTTTGCATGCATCTTGAACCTCAAGAGCATGCAGGTTCTTGACTCGTGAATCGATCTGCTTCACCTGTCTCGTGGTGACGTGTCTAAGGAAAACCTTTCCCTTACTAAAGACTACATCATAGCCTTTGTCTTCTAGCATTGCAATCAATACCAAGTTTTTCCTCAGTCTTGGCACATACTTCACATCTATCAAGGTAATGTGAGCTCCATGCTCCCTCTGAAAGACAACTGTGCCTACTCCTGAGACACTATACTTTTCATCATTACCCATCGCTATGAGTATCTGGAGATATTTCTCCTCCAAGGTACTGAACAAACTCTTATCGTCGATCATGTGGAATGAAGCTCCACTGTCAAGAAACCAACCACATCCCACCATGGATTAAGCCATGCATGCAAAGAGGGTGAATTCCAACTCGAACTATGAGGACAATGTCTCACCTTCAGATCCTTCCTTGGATCCCATCTTGGATTTCTTCAATGGACAATTTGTTGCAAAATGGCCCACCTCATGACAATGAAAGCATTGCACTTTCAATTTGTCAAACTTCTTCCCACCATAGGAAGAACTCGATTTGGGATGAGAATCCTTCTCCTTCCCTTTCTTTGCCTTACTCGCTAAGGCACAATTTTCTTCATCCTCCTTGGATGAAGAACTATCTCTGGTGCTTCTTCTTATCTCATCTTGCATCAAATCCGACCAAATTCGTTCCCAATCTGGCAGTTTTTCTCTTCCATTTACCCAGGCTTGGTAGCTATGCTAGCTCTTAGGAAGATCGAGGAGAGCAGGATTCACCATGTCATCATCAACTGTCATGATCCCTACACTTCCAAGCTCATCCCTGCAGGTGGTGAGCTTGTTCATATATGTAGAGATCGTGTCACCCTTTTCACACTTGATTTTCTGAAGCTTGTCTTTCAGCGGCAGCTTCCTCTGATCACTGCTATTCTGACATAGATCTTTCAACGTTTTCCACATTGAAAACAGTGTCTCCTTCCCATGGAGGCTCGAGACAATGTGGTCTCAAACTCCCTCCAGGAGGATTCTCCTCACTCTAGCCACACATTTCTTCCATCCCGCTAATTATGTAGCATTAGCCATTGCTGGCTTGGGGACTTCTTGATCAATAAAGTCCTTTAGACCGTTGTCCTCTAATACTGCTTCCATGCAATCCTTCCAGGCTATATAATTTGAGCTGCCATCAAGGGCATACTCGAGTCTTAAACCATTGAACGCCATTAGTGAAATTTGGGATGTGATAAGAATTCGCATTCTATAATCAGGAACTTGAAACTTTGAACTTCTCCCTTCTTTGTATATTGTTCTTCGCTTTGATCACCTTGGCTCCCATACCATGTAGAAATTTCATTGTAGATTAAACTGATTATGCAATGTACTAAAGCAAAATACTTAATCTGCTTCAATCAAACTTTGTGGAAGCTTAATCAATTTGAGCAAGATCAATCTGAACACATATAACAAAGAAGAAGATTCAATCACATGAAACACAGAAGAATACTCTAGGGAAAGCCTCAACTAAAAACCCTAATCTCTATATTATCATACAAGTGGAAATATGTCTGGATTACACAAAGCTTTAGCTCATAAGCTATTCAGCTCTCAATACAATCCCTCCACTGCTCATAGACAATCAAAGGCTTCTCACAAAGCTTCTACTATGCCCTCCAAGCCTCTTATTTCCTTGCGCAGTTTCTCCTGGGGTCCAATGTTGCCACCTGTGTGAATTCACCTCTCACACTACTCACTAAACTCAAAAGTAACTGCACAATCCTAAAGGAGATGATTCCTTCTGCATGGATGAGTTTCCTACATAGGAAAAATCCTCCAACTAATAGTACATTGTCCCATCATCTGAACTCAACTGGGTCTCTAACTAAACTGACATGCATGAGTTATTTATGAGAGAATATTCAGTTATGTGAAGTGCAACAGTTGCATGCATGCATTAACTAACTGAACTCACAATTAATTCCAAAAAATGTTGGAACTAATCTAACTAGACTTAACTCAGTTAACTAAGCTAAATAATTACAACTCAAAGTACAACTCATCCTTATCTCCTTAATTAAGGGATAACTTCTTCAATCAATGAGAAACTATTGCATGTCTTCACATAGACTTCATGTTTGATTTTCTACAACTAATTAACTCAAGATGAATTAATTAATTATTTTACAAACAACTGCTAAGATCAAATTCGAAATTTATTTCTCAATTTTAGTTCAGGGACTAACTAAAATTGGAATCTATCCCGAAATACTATTTATAGCAATGTTATTTTTAGCATTTCCATTTTTTCATTCCTTGTTGCTATGTCCAACACTAGTACCTGAAATGCTATTTTTAGCATTTCTATTTTTAGCATTTCTTGTTGCTATTTCCAACACAACTCTGGCCTTGATAGCATCCTTAGCATATATAAAGAAAGCAGTTATTATTGGTAATCAAGACAACTATGTTTTCCTTGAAACCCTCATCAAATATTTATATAATGAAATAACTTCGAAGGCATTATTTATTACAACAATAAAGCAACCCAAGGTATATTTTGCAACTACTAGATCTAGCATAGCTCTAGTATAGTTACCTTTCTAGAGTATATCAAGTATGGCACAAATGAGTTTCTAAAGGATACAAATATCTACATATTTCTCAATTAGATTCCATTGTTATTTTTCTCTTTGCTTATGAACTAGAATGAGAATACACAATACATATTATTGATTTTTCATGCCTTGATTGGAATGAGGCACACATATGCCAATTTAAAGGTCAATTATATAGGAAATACTAATTTCAACTAAACTATAACATGGTCCCGACAAATCAAATAACTTTGCACAGACTTTTCATGCGCTTCAACTAAAAAGAGTTCGACTTCTTTTAGAAGTGTCCTACCTAGTCATCGGTGGTAGAGCCATGTTCGAATTAAATAATAAATTTTGTCAAATGCCTACGACAAGGTATTTGGTTCCCAATAACAAGACATAAATTAATCCAATATGAGAGGATAGTTAACACATAAGGTTACATCGGAGATAATATTCTTGTAGTAAAAGAATATATGGATTGAAAGAACCTTGTTACTACTTTACTGTAGAAAACAAGAAGTCTATATGATGCAAATGGTTTCTTAAGCCTTGACCTACAAACATGAAATTTGCAGTGCTCAAATTTATTCCATATGTCTATGGAATCCAAGATCCTCTTGAACACAGACTTGAAGAAAGAATTAATCACTAAGAAACCTGAACAGAGAGTCGTAAAATAGATGGTGAAATATGTTTTCAAACTACACTTGTAATCTGAAAACCATCATAAGGATGTACTCATGATGTTATTTATCTATATGTTTATGTCGATGTGCATTATAGTATCATTTTTGTCAAAATAGATTATGTTTAAGATATGCTTATTTTGTTGTTTTCGAAAATGGGAGGATTTTAGTTACTTAAATGTCATATAGGAAAATTTCAGAGTTGTCAGTTATTGATTTCCATAGTGTGATAGATTGGTTGTGTTGCCCCTCATGTTATTTTAGGGTGCTGCTTTTTTTAATTCAACAAGCTATGTAAGCTCCAATTTTTTACTAATCTATTGTCTAGGAATTATTGACTATGTGTGACTACCACATAGTTTGTTTTCCCTCTATGGATAGATATCATTTGAGCGATATGGATTATTTTTATTCTTTGAATATGTGATATCATCGGATGAGGAAGGGTAATAATTTAAAGTGGAAAGTTATATTCTTCCAATTTTAAATCTAATGTAGTTGACAAAGAAAAGCAAAATATGCAATGGTTGATTTCCATTGATCCAAGGGGTGGTCTTTCAAAGTTAAATTTTTCAAAGCTACCTTGGCCATGGCTAGGGTCAGAGTGTTAAATTATCAATTCTATTGAAGTGGCGTCCTGTGGTGGTTTAGTTAGAATTGAACTAGTATCCTAACAATATTTTCATCTTGCAATAATGGAGACAATTAGGTAAACCACATTTGTTTCTTTAGAATTCGAAATTTTAACATCACTTTGCTTTCCATGCAAGTGAGCGTCGTAGGAAGTACCTTGCATATTCACAACATGAATGGATAAATAAACATACATTGATGTCTACACTTTTTGTTGTCGTGAATACTAAATTACATGGTCGAACATGGAGTAAAAGGAAAGGTAGAAAAATAAAAAGTATTCTTAATTTTTCACTTTGTTAGCATGTTTGTGATTTGCAGGATTAGCCTGTTTAAGAAACCATGACCCAGGGGCATATAAGCTATCAAAATGAACCATGGATTTCACATGATTTGGTTAATGTCAATCTTTAACATGGTTATATTTTAGGTGTCTCCTCTCAACTACCGCAGAGTTTTGAATTTGGTCACCTTATAGAATTTTCTATAAAAAATTGTCTCTGTGGACATTTGGCAACATTTGCGACAAAAAAAAGGTTCAGAGGGAATTCTCAGTACTACACATTTTCATACCACTTTATCTTTTGTTACTGTAATGTAAAATAATATTGTAAGATAAAGTTGAAAACCCATATATTTTTAAGAAAGGTTCAAGTCTAGTCAGTGCATTTCTTTTATTTTGTATAATAAAAGGCAAAAAAGGGTATGAATGCATCCCTAAGTAAGAATCAACGAAGGTAGAGGGATTATAGGTCACTGTATTGTTTCTTTGTTTCACTAGGAAGTCTAGTTAGTTTTCGGATCCCTAAAGCTTGTTTATGCACTACTTTGCAAGATAGGTTGTTGGCTAAGAGGACATGATCTTTCTTTCCAAATACCAACCCTTGGGAAAAAATATAATTATCTGCAAGTACCCAAATTTTAAAATGGTACCATAAAATAACATAGACCTTTTTTCTTTTAGCTAAAGTTCAAACAAAACCTTTTACTCGGCAAATTATAAGCAAAATTTTCTGTTGTGATGTGTCAAGATTATTAGAACATTATCAATGACGCCAATAGTATAAGTAATATTAATGATGGTTGGAAGTTTTTGGAGTGCTTGGAAATGATAATATCTTAGTTGAATAAGATTTGAAGAAATTTATGTTGAAGATTTATTTCATTATTATGATGAGTTGAGGTTACTTTTGAAAAATACATAGGGCACAAATTACGCCTTAAGAAGTAAAATTACATTGGGCATGGAAAACTAATAGCATAATGGTTTCCATTGAAAGAGGAAAGAAGAATGATCAAGATGGAGAATGGGGCAAGGAAATCACTTTCTATGAACATGAATTTCATAAAGTAAATATAAAATAGGGCCATGAAATTTAAGAGCACATTAAACATTCATGATTCAAGTTTGACTTTTTTTTAATTAATCTTTACTCTGCATCTGATTTGATCTAAAATATTAATTTATTTTAAATGTACATACTCACATAGATCCAAATAGAAATTTTGATTTCAGAAATATATCAAGAGATATTTGGATGATGACTTGAAAAGTGTGTTTGGAATCAGGTTAGTAATGTTTCCTATGTGGACAATAGCTTTGGTTTCAAAAAGAATTATGTATACAGTACTTCCCTTGTCTTGCCTTGCTTTGTCATCCTCCATTTTTTTTTAAACCTATTCTTGACTTATAACTAATACACACCCTTGATGTATTATATGTATTCCTCCTTTGTGGGATTTTTCTATAGTCTTTATGCTTCTTAATGCGAATGGTAAATACTTAGTACTCTACCCTTCTTCCAAAGTCATGATTCTACATATCCACAATTGTTTAAACTAACATTCTCCTTCTGATTTGATGTATTCCTCTGAGAAGGCTGGTATACATCAGAAGAACGTGGAGACTATAGCCAGAGATGTATTGGAGATGCTTTACAGCTCACTGATGTTTGACTTTGTAATTGATTGAAATATTCCATATGAAGAATGAATTTATTTTTGAGGTCAAGATACATTCTCCTATTTTGTCAAAATTTCGTGGAAAATGCATTCTCCCATTTTTTTCCTTCACCTACATATACCATACTGACCTTATGTGGCCGAATGTTGTTAATTGTTAAGAATCACAGGTCATGTCTTATTGGATTTGGTTTCTTTTGTCATTCTAGGAGTAAGGTTTCTAGTAGGGATATAAAATTTAATGGGCCACAGTTGAATCACTGAACAAAACATTATTTCATCAACTTTCGAACTAATTCTCAATGATGTAATAATCTTCTTCTTCAATGGGTGGTTTCTTCAGAACCCTTGCTTTGATTTTTCAATTTGGTTCCTTTGTTGGGGTTTTTCTCTTCAATTTAGGAAGACTAAATTGGTCTTTTTCTAGGAATCTGTGGGTTTTATTCCCTTCCCTTACATCCACAAGAACATATGTTTTAGTGATGCTTTATGTGTTCTATATGCGATCTTGGATCTAAGGTATGCTACCCATGATATTATAATGAAACTAGTTCATGTCGTTGACTGACAAAGATCACTATAACATTCAACAAATGTTTAGGGATAGATGACTAGAATGGGACACGAAAAGTATTTTGTATGTATCTGAATTGGGCCAAAGTAAAGCATTAATTATTTTCTATTATGTACTTGCTAACTTCCCCATTTTGGTTTATCTTTACACCTCATGGATGCAACAAGTACATCCCAAAAATGTTTCGAATACCTGTAATCTATTGGTAGGGAGATAGTGGATTTGTTTTTTTAACTTTACAATGTTTTCAAACTATATTTGATCATAAATAATGATTGATACTAAGATGGAGCATGGAATCAGATATTTTCATGTATCATGTGAATGTTAAGCTATTATTTGTTTTGGTGCTGGTCTAAAGAATCTATAAATAGCACAAACTATTTGGTTTCTAATGGATGATTGACAGTAGGATTTTGTTTTGGATCAGATGGGCATTTGTACATATCATGTGAAGGATTGTAATATATTATCGGTATTGAGACAAAGTAATAATCATGATTAAACCAATTTTTTCCCTATCGGGCAAAGGCATTTTACTATTTAGCAGGAGACATGCTAATCTTGATAGCTTATTTTGTAGCATCAAATATACATAAATGTTGGGATTCATTTATTGAATAATATTTTGAATAGGAATTTTGACGTAGGTAGCAACCATGAACATTGAAAATTCTAAGTATGGTTGCAAGTGGCCTGTGACAGGAAAGTGAGGTAGAGGAAAGTTCAGATGGGAAAGCATAAGTACAATAGTATGGATCCACACAAACATCATATTGTGCAATATAGAAATATGTTCATCGTAGCTCTTCGCTTCTACATTATGCATTGGTCTACGTGCATCTTTACGCCTAGGTTTCTTGACATAGGAAAGAAATTGTCGAGGGTTAGCTTGGAAAGATTTTCTCAAATGCAGTTATTAATATGCCTATCTATTTTAATGATGCTTAGCACCAAGAAACAAAATATGTTACTAAAATTATAGGATTGGACGTCAAAAGAATTATCAATAAACCTACTGCAACAGCCCTTTCTTATGGCATGAATGAGAAGGAGGGCCTAGTTGTCGTGTTTAATCTTGGTGGGGGTAATTTTGATGTATCAATGCTTGAAATATCCAGTGGTGTATTCAGGGCATGTTCCTTCCCTTGATATTTTAGGTTATTTTACTTTGATTATTTATTTCTTCTCATCTCTACTTTTTCAGACAAATTATTGTAACTTTATTAGTGTTTTATTGTAGCTCAAGGCCACAAATGGTGATATTTTTTAGGTGGTGAGGATTTTGATGATGCTCTTCTCCAGTATTTAGATGGTGAGTTCAAAAAGACCAAAATTGACATATCCTAGGATAAGCTAGCCTTACAAAGGCTTCAGGAGACTGTATAGAAACTGAAGGTGGAGCTATCATCTTCTTCTCAAACAGATTAATCTACCATTTATCATAGAATATGCATTTGGTACAAAGAATTTGAATGTGCCATTAACTAGTTCAAAGTTTGAAATGTTAGAAACTCACTTAACCAACAAAACAAGAATCCCTTGCAAGAATTGTCCAAAAAAAATCAGGGATATGACATTAGAAGTGGATGATGTTATTCTTATGGGAGGAATGTACTGGGTGCCAAGGGTTCAAGAGATTGTTGTTGATATTTTTGGAAAGATGCCAAGTAAACATGTTAATCCAGACGAAGCTATGAAAATGGGTGTTGCCATCCAAAGTGAAATTATGTTGATTATAAAGCAAATTCTTTTACTGGATGTGACTCATATTTCTCTTGGATTAGAAACACTTGGCGGGGTTTTCACTAGGTTAATAAGCAGAAATACAACAACCCAATGAATAAGAATCATGTATTCTTAATTGCTGCAGAGGATCAAACTCAGTGGATAAACCATGATGTTGCAAGAATTAAACCCATTCAAGGAGGAGAGTTTCCATCCTTAGGAGGAGGCAAGGAAAATTTTAAGGACGGAAAATTATCCTGAAATTTAAAAACATTGGCGAATCTCATTAGTCCCCAATATGAAAACTATAAAATGTTTATTGATGTATTTATAAAATTATTCAAATTTATAATGATTTAATATATACTCTCTATATAATGTTGGCGATTTTTAAGGTAAAATAATTTTATATTGTAAAATTTGGGCAAATCATTTTTATTTAAAAAAAAATGGCGAACCTTTTTTTGGAAAAATCATGGAAAATTAGCCCACTTATGAATAGTATCCCCTAAAATTTTCCATGGGAAGAGGCCTTAAACCTTTAGTTGTGGTCTTAGTATCAGCTATCCATAGTTGTGATGTGTGGGTTCATCATGATAGCCTAAGGAATAGTAGGAATTTTTTCAAAGTGAGAGACCACTTTGCGGCACTTATTGGGTGTCAATGCCTTTGCTTCTCTTGAAACTCTCTTACAACTTGACTTTCTTTGTGTTAACATCGTTGCTTGAAGGTTGAGAGTGAGTAGAGTGGGCAAGAGAATATCCTTGAGGTGGCACCTTGTTCATTGTGTATTGTCTAGTAATCCGGTAACTCATGTAGGTGGATTATTTCCATCTCCCCCTCCACATTTGCACTTAGATATGAAGGTTCAAATGTGAAAAAATTGAGAGACTCCTCTTGTTAAGTACATCGAAAATACTCTAAAAACCATTTGATATGCATATCTTTGTTGTGTTCCAAAGATATAAGATACCGATTCTAATATGGTATTGTGTTGTGTGAAACTCTATGGCCCAGGGGATATAATCTCCCAATACAAAATTCTTTGAGGGAATATTAGATGAGAGAAAGGAAGGGCAAACCTTAAAATAAGCATATTTTCAAAACTAGAACAAGTGCTTCAAGGTTTCATTTTTACACATGTTGACCATTTGAGGTGTATAATTATTTGGCGTTCAAGCTCGTGTTATTCTTCTCGAATTTATGCCTTACGACATTACCTTTGAAACATCTAATGCAATTTCTAGTTTATCTCATGTTTGACAAAAACATATTTCACTTTTTCAAAATTCATCTCCATTTGGTCAGAAACAGATTTTGAAGTTAACTTGTAAAATAGTTAAAAACATTGTCCCAATGATGAGAAAAAGGAATGAATATGACTCCACTCATGATTTTTTTATGAAACTTGAACCTAATCCTACTTAACTTGACCTCTTAGGATACTAATGACTATTTTCATGATCCTTTACACACTTTGACATATTTAGATTGAATAATGAAAATTTTATTCTAAACTAAGACCCATAGCTTGATCTTCTACAAGATCATAGCCAAACCTTTATACATTTGTCATAATTTTAAAGATAAAACTTGTTTTCTGACTACTATGACTATAGGATACTAACACAATCTACCCCTTCAAAGGCCACATTATCATCCACACATGTCTATGTGGCTAGCATTTGGCAATCCTTGGCTACCTATCACCTCTACACTAATCCATGTCCTCATCCCATGTGTCATACCAGACCCTACCCTATTAATGTTTTACATAAAATTCCCTTTACTCCTAATCTTTTGGGTTTCAATGTTTAATAGGTTGGTATGGCTACACCCACTAGTATGTCCAATATAACCAATATATTTATACCTTATGATATGCCACTATGACATATCCTTTGATATACCCATATGTCATAGATTTTGATACACTGATATGACTTATCCTCTTATACACCGATATGGTTTAATTCTTCCAATATCTTGATATGATACAGTAGGGTATCAGTAAATCATTATAATTAAAAACCTTGTAGTTTATCAATAGGTTAATGGCCCAGTGGAAAACTCAACATACACCATGACGACCACTAGCCCCAATAGTGGGACATTATAGTCAATAACACCTACTCCTTCAAATAATTATACTCACTCTACGCTATGGAGAAGTCAAGGCTCTTCACAATACGCTAAAGCTCTTCCTAAGCCTAGGCCTAGCCAAAGTATTGGCTCCTAAAATCCCTTTACATGAGTTATGAGGTTCTATTTATAACAATAGGGGGTGACTCTTCAAGTCCACTTTGTTACCTTTGGACTATCCTCATGACTCCTCAAATTATTCACAAAATAACACATTACATTACATGATGACTTTTCATATTCCAATATTGACACTTGGAATTTCACTTACAACATAATTACAAATAATAATTCATTTTACACTTGTACCCATATAATAAAAATTTGCATAGATACAACTTGACAACTTAACAAGACACAACACTATGATGCTAGAGTTTGGGAGAAGTCCAGCTCAACAACCTCCACTTACTGCTTCTCGGTCACATATTGGTGCAAGATTGGCATTGTGTGATGGTGTCCCCAAACTACTTAATGATGTCTTGCTAGAAGTAGACTCTAGCCTCCATGAAATCCAAGTACACTATCTTGGAACCCGTGTCCAACTCATTATGAAGCATGAGAAACATTGTTCTAACTTTGATAGGACCACCGATGAAATTTTTCATTTTTTGTGCATTCATCTCCAAGTCTTCCTTTATGGAAATTTGTCTTAACTCCTCCAAGTACTCTTCAACCTCCTTCCAGACTTTTTTCTTAGGTTTAGCTTGGTCATGAGGGACACGATTAATGGGATCTAGTGTGTTCTCACCAAGACATCCAAAACGTTGTAAAACTGTACATATGAGGCTTGAATGTTTCCAATGAATGAGGAGACCTATTTGTTGTTCTGAATCAACATTCGAACCTTTGCTTTCTCTAGCTCTACCTGTGCTTCATATTATTCATTAAGTCAAGTGGGCCCCCTTTGTACTGCATTGTCCACTCTTGCACATAGGCAATGGTATCTTGTATTCTTTTTAGAGTTTTAACAAACTCTTTGCTCCACTGTTGTAGGCCATGCAAATGGAAAACTGCCTTATGTATGGTGACAAACCTGTCATTGAGCTTCTGCATGGTTTCTCCAATCGTTGATACTTCCGAAGGTATTTCTTCTCTCAACTCCCCCAATAAAAAACCTGCATTCTGCATTGTTGCGTGGAGTTGTTTTGCTTCTTGCCTGGAAACCTGCAAGTTCTGTGCCAATTTCTCATTCTCAACCGTCAAATACTGAATATTTGATCTTGTTGTTCCTGCATAGGCCAAGTTGGGTTTGACAATGGAATTTAGATAATTCCTAGTGTCTGACACTATCACCCTTTCTCTAATGAATGTAGGCGATGTGTGATCATCAGGAAAACGCTTCCTTTGTGCTTGTACAATCCTCTTTTATAACTCATCGAATGATAGATTGTACACATCCATGACCGGATCATAATCAAGGAGAACAACATCTCCTTGCTCGCTCGGGGATGTCTTTGTTGCTAGAGTTGGTTGAGACTAAGGGATGACCTATGGTTCTTTCGGCATCAGGTCAATATCTTAATGTTGTAGCTCCTGTTCAACCTCCATGTATGTCACCTCGACCAATTGATCAATTTGTTGAGAAAAATCCTAATCTTACATCTGTTCACCTTCCTCCTTGGCTACTAGTTTTTCCTATTCTTCAACCTATATCGATGTTGTTTCCTCTGTCATCATGCCTTGACTTTGTTATTCTTCGTATTTCTTCTTGTCTTATCATTCTCTCCTTCTCAACAACTGTTCTCCTTCAAATTCTTCTATTTCTCCTACATCTTCAGTTTTTATTCCTGCAAACTCTACTTTTCTCTCTTTCTTCGCTTTGCTTTTTGTATCCTCTACTTTCTTTTTTATTCTACTGCCAAATATTCTTTCTTGATAAGAAGATCTACTTTCATTTTGCAACTTTGTTCTCCCTTTGGAATGTCAACTATCTTTCTCTTTCCCTTTTATTGCACAAGATTGTTTCTTTCTGTTATTGTTGCTTTTGGAGCTACTGCTGTCTGTGGAGAAGCTTGTGAAGTCCTTGCTAGACTGACCGGCTCATTTAGTCTGGAGGCATTGTAGCAATACCTCCAAGGATCATCATCTGGCCAATGAAATGCCCCACTGATCCACAGAAAGTAAACTCTAGTACAATGGTCCTTGCAAATGTTGTGAGAATGAAACAGATTAAAGTCCTTAGTGCCAAATTCAAATCTCATTATTTCCTTAGCCTCGACATATATGACTTTCAAGTTCTTTATCTCGTATAATCTGATCTTCAAATGAAGAGTGGGCCATGGTGCTTTCTTCTTCTTGTGCAGTGCTACTAAGAACCCTGTAGCGAGATGGTATGATACTTCTTGCATGATCAATTTGTCAATGGCATACCATGGTAAGATATGCAGAGGCTTCTCTCTGCCAAAAAATCTAATGAAGGTGCCACTCGGTGACACAAACCAATATGCGATGTCTACTATCACCTCCATTACTTCTCGTGACATGCAAGTTGGATCTTCTTCAAATACAATCTTGTACAACATGATGATAAAGTGGTCAGTTAACCATTCCATTACTTGTCAATAACTTCATTATGAAAAAAATTTACAATAAATGTTCACAACAGTATCTCATGGTTTCCATGTCTAGTTCATTCTAGGGAACTGCTAGTGTGCTAAGTATGCAGAAATATAAAATATTGTTCTCTCACCCTTGGGAGGATTTTGAGACTATGCTACATGGGCCTTCAATTGTTGAGCCAACAAATTCGAACAGTTGAACAACCTCCCATCATTCACCAACTGGTCTAATTAGACTGCCCACCGTTTAGGAAAGGTTTTATGGCTCTCTTGACCATAGATTCTGCAAGAAAAGATAGTAAAGAAATGGTAAGCCTTCATGAGGGACTTTGTCTTGTACACATGGGTGGGTGTTTGTCGAAACATCGATGTCTCTTTCACCCAACATTTAAAAATGTCTCTTTTTTTCACATAGTTGTGGGTGGAATAGAAGAGCGAGTCCATGTGCTTTATTCGCTGAGGAAAGTCATATATCTATTGAAAATATTCTTCCTGGAAGGTGGAAAGCTTCTGACCACTGGAACTTTGCAATGTCACGGTATTCGCATCCATGTGTGAAGCAATCTAGCTGATGATATCTACACATGGGAAGGTGAGATACCTACATGCAATCTTGTATAACTCTGAATTCCAGATGCTAAGATAAGCCTGATAGTCCTCTAAGTCTACCTCAGAGTCCTTTGCAAAAGTATCTTAAATCTAGTTCCATGTCAGTGATGATCCCCTCTCTACAAAAAATTGAGTATCCACATACACTAACAAATCAACGGATGTTTTTTCAACTGCTTCCCCAATACTACTCTCAATGGTTTCCTTTGATGCAACTCTATTAGATGCCATGGTAACAATGAATTCTGGAGAGATTCTCAACAACTGTTGTACCTATGGGACAAAAAGGATACTCATGACAAGCAAATGCCAGTTTAAAGAAAAAAAAATCACAAGGCAAGCTCAAGCAGAAAACCGAGCACTAGATGAGGAGGATTACGCAATTTTTTCAAGAAGTTGGGATTGACTTCCTGTGGGAACTGTGCACTATGCAGTCCCAACAACCAAGGTGGAAGCCTGATGGTTGAAACTATGCAATGCGCAGTTTAGCCTACGTAGAGGCCTAGGAGAGACTGCACCTTGCGTAATCTTAGTGGCCAAGTTGACAGGATGGCTCCTGGAATTGTACAGTGCACAGTTGGATCTAGCTTGGACTATGCCCTATGTAATTCCAAAGACCAAGCTCGTGGCTTGATCCTCAGGATTGCGTAGTGTCAGTGGAGCAAAGTGAAAACCGACCAAGGGAAACAACATCGAAGGTGCGTTGATCTCCTCGGGAATTCTAGAGCTCCAAGATTTAATGTTTAAATGAGCTCTAGAAGCATTGATTAAATAGATTTGTACAAATTAGGATTTATGACGTGCATGCCTAAAATCAAGGAAAAAGCAACACTTGGTAAAAGTTTCTAAAAAAAGTGCAAGTGCCTCCTTTGGGATACTAAAAATAGGTCCTTATTTTTTAGGGATTTTTAAATTTTTTTTCTTTTAATTTATTTTTTTGTGAAACTTGTCATGCACACTGCTAGGAAAACTTACATAATTTTTTTGGAATTAGGAGGATAATTCAATGCACTACACTTTTTCTGAGCTTAGTGAGGGTTGCACAATTTCTAGGCTCAATACTGGGATGCCTCCCATGACTGCATAGTTTTTGAGCTCATGGCTCACTGGTAGTCAAGATTGCACAATTCCCATCATCAAGGCTACTTGCCCTCAAGGATTGTGCAGTTTCTGGAGGTAAGACCATAATTGTTGCGAGACCAAGTTGGGAGATCAACTTGTGACTTAGAAGAATCAACTAAGTTAACAAACACAAGCAAAAATAAAAAGATAAGTCTCAATCGAATCATGAAGACCTAGATTAGTGCAAGATGAGCTGTCATGGATAGTAAGGAAGGCTCCAAAATCGAAGCATAGGAAAAATTTTGGAGGGTGGTTGTAGACACTACAACATGTTGATTGATCTATGATATAGGTGGAATTTGAGGGATAATTCCAAACATAACCACATTAGATTTTGGATCAAAGGAAAATTAGTCTCTAGAATTGAGTAATAGAGAAGGTCAAGGTGGAATCAAAGCAATTTAGACCAGATGAAGAGGGTACTTTACCCATTTTTGTTTACTGTGTAAATAAACGTAAGAGTTGTAAATATAAAGTTAATGTTTTATTTTGTTTTATGTTTTAAATAGAACACCGAGGACGATGTTCCTTAAAGGGTGTGGGCTCTATAAAAACCCCTTTTTCTACACCTCATGTAAATGTCACTATGTAAGTTTTTTTAATGTAAATTATGTAAAAATGAAAATTAAGACTAGGTCGAATGAGAGGAAACAAATTCAAAGATCTAAGGATGAGAGGTTTCTTGTGATGTGTTTAAACCAAGCCATGTCTACCTCATTTATTTCCCTTTTCCTATCACCTTAACAAATTTAAGGTCTTGCACAAACAAGTAGTGAAGTTTTGGTATGGGCCACAAGAGTGGCGGATGATGTCTGTACTTTCACCCTTCCTCATGGGATGTGATATAGAGGGGAAGGATGATTGTTTTGGTATAAGAGAAGTTAACACACAAAATGCAGGCGACGAGCAAGAAAAACATAGGCATAACATGTAAAATGAAAGAGCATAATGGAAAAAGGGAGAACACAAAAGGAAAAATGCAGAGGAGAAGAAAAAAAAACAAGGAGAAAAACACAAAGGAAAAATACACTCAGGTAGCAGTAGCAGAAGATGGAAAATACCCCTAAGTGAGTGCTATGTGATTGGTAAGATATTAACTATGCTTTTGTTGAGCTCTGGGTCATGTGCTTGTGTTTGATTAGCCAGTGGAGTTTCGTGGATATTTGAATCGCTTAGTGCTTTTTGAGTAAGTTGATAAACCACTAAGTGCTTGTTTGATAAGCTAATAACCACTTAGTGCTTGATGAATGAGTTGATAAACCACTTGGATTCTTATTGAAGGTTGGTAAACCACTTGGTAGGTGAGATGAGCCACTTTGGTTCTTTCTAAAAAGACCTAATAAACCACTATGTGTTTTCTAAGAAAGTTGATAAACAACATAATGCTTTCTAATGAAGCTAATAAACTACCTAGTGCTTCCTAAGTAAGTTTATAAACTACCAGGAAAGTGGGCTATAGACTTACAATACTTTCCTTGAAAATCCAATTGATAAAACACATATATAGTGTATTCAATATCCTATAATTGAGTAGTGCTTCAACTAAGCCTTGGGTGAATCCTCGTGATATATTTTAGAGAGTCATAGATTCACTGTGGTGCTTATTGTCAGATAGCAGCTGATAAACCACCTAGAGAGTGGAATCCTCTTCTTATTCATTTGGCTGAACCTTGGTGTGAAAGCCTCTTGAGAAAATATCTCCCCAGACTTTGAAACCAACTTCAGGGTGGCTAGCTACAAGAAAGGTTATAGTGTTGCTATCCTATAGTTGGGTGGAGAGATGAAGTCCCTCCATTGGTTTCCATCCAACTCAAGTTAAACATATAAGTATAATTGATTGTATCCATTTCAATTATGGATGATAAAAATGTCTGAGGTGTGATATGTGAATGTATGGATCAACACTACCTATGGAAGGTTGCTGATATTACCATACGCTCATGGTGAAATATTTTCTTTATATGCCTTCATAGTTATGTTGAAATTCTTGATCTATGTGATCATTATTATCTTCATGAACTATTTAATTATTTGCATGAAATATATTGGTTTTTTGAAGTACTTTAGCTGACCTATTATTGCAAGTGTTTTCATTGATTTTATATATTTATGAATCTAATAGCTCACTACCTTTTTCATAACTATAGACTACCTCACCTCATAAGAGAGTCGTCGATATGTTGTATGCTAAACCAAGATTTAGTTGAAGCTAATTGTTATTTATATTAAGAACAATGTGAGAATCGTATGGTTACATACACGTGTATGATGTTGTAATACTTTAAGCCTCATAGAGTAAGCAAGTTATTTGGTGTTTCATGAGAAATCTGTCCCTTTGGATCCATTTCACCCTTTTATTAGGATTTGGTGTAAGTTAGGTATGTCGGTGCCATCAAATTCTTCTATGGTTGTTGCATAATACTTTTGGAGGTCAAGTTTCAGAATTCGGGTCATTGTCCCTAGAGTTTGGTATTCTAGGCAAGAGATCTACCTTAAGGGAAAATGTTAAAAATATTCGATTTTCCCATCTTGCAGTTTGACAAAAGCATATGCTTGTATCCAGGAAGGAAAGGTCCCTTATTAGTATTTTTATCCAAGTTATATATCATTTTTATCTCTCAATAATGGATTCCATCTTGATATATGAAGGGTTAGATATCAAGTTATCTAGCAAATGTATTCGGTTATCTATGACATCATGCTATTAAAGGCTTGTGAACTTTAGAAATAAGTTAGATTTCTATCAAGCTAGAATTTGTGGAAAGTATAGTTTATCTAGTTATCTAGTGAATGTATTTTTTAATCCAGAGTTTGGGATGTCTAATAGAGTTTGAGTTATGTACATTTGGAAAGTTGCAGATGGGACTAGGACTAGATTCCCCATTGAATTTTTATATGATCCAAAGGTTCAGGGGATTTTGGGTTGTGCTAATAAGGCATAACTGCATGCACTTAAATTTCCCTTGGAACTAGATACAAGGATGAACAATTGTGAAACAGAACGACTCGGGCCTGATAGAACTCGTGGCCCTAAGTATACATGGAAATTTCCAATAGGTTAAGACAACATCTACATGGACGTCACGTAGGTGTCATGAGAGGGGAGGCACTGCCAGAGCTGGCATGGTAGGTCCACATGGGTCACACATGGATGCCGCGTGTTAGTTCCTTACTAATGTGGTGAGATTTAATTGGTCAAACTTAAGATGGGCATAACTTTATACTTGGGAGTTGAATGAGATAAAATTTATATTTCCAGAAAGCTCTCGATGGACTGAACACAATGATGGTATTATTTTTAGGTTCGATGAAGTTGGAAAAGAGGATTTTTGTAACTCCGTCTTCTTATCAGAGCTTCGAGGTTAGGTTAAATTATAAACACCTTCCATAACTTGAGAAGGTATAAGGGGGTGGGAGTGTGTTTTACATTTATAACATGACTAAATGAATTAGGTCATTGAAGAGTGTTTCTAAAGATGCCACTGAAATCTTGGACACTTGCCCTACTAACAAGCATCAAAACTAAGTTTAGTTTGACTTGAATTGATGGAAAACCTCATGGATGGTATAATAAATATTTATGAAAAAACTCAACAAGCTTGAGCCTCCATAGAACATTTGATGATATGATAAAAATGCTCAACAATATCCTTTTTTTCCTAGAAAATTTTCTCTGAGGTGTTAACCTAGGCACCATATAATCATACACAAACAAGATATGGTGACATACTTGAAAGCTAAAACTAATGATAAGCAGTTCCATTTATATTCATGGAAATGCTAAGAAAAATATACCCAAATTTGCTAACAATGAAATACAAGTCATAAGCCTCTTGGTTCACCTTGCGAGGAGACATCATGACTTGCATAACGCTCAATGGTCTCTTCTTACAATTTGAGTGTCCATATTTTAAGTATGAATTTATCTTATAGCCAGACCCATCTTCTAGGGTTGTTTAGGTCATGTGGTTTAATGTGTGTGTGTGTGTG
>Ga0181463_1000064_pt1 | contig 20320 bp, 10 predicted proteins | sample InSIn1gowninarea_FD_119071 | JGI IMG/M metagenome (GOLD analysis project Ga0181463, IMG submission 119071) | Clean room microbial communities from NASA Spacecraft Assembly Facility at Jet Propulsion Laboratory, Pasadena, California, USA -... ... | reverse complement strand
GAGAGGAGAGGAGAGGAGAGGAAACTCCGAAAGCTTGATTAGGGAAACTACTTTGATCCTCGCCCTTCCCTTCTATCGCTGAAGGGGAAACAGGACATTTGGCTGGGGGAGTCTTTTCCGGGGAAGTCTTTAGCTAGCCTCCCTATTCTATAAAGTCAGGCAGGATTGTAGGTCTTTCAGTTTGGGTTAACCAAGCGTGAAAGAAAGATTAAGATTAGGTCTTTCAGTTTGGTTTGACCAAGCGCTTTGGTCTCGCTATAAGGTAAATGGTGAGGTGAAGTGCTAGTATTATCTCCCGCTAGTTCAGGTAAGGTTGGTCTTGTAAGGTTGGTAAGGAAAGAGCTATCCTGCTGTGATAGAAAAGGTAGGCAAAGTAAGGTCAGCAAGTGCTAGTTTAAGTAAGGAGCTAGTCTTATATCCCGCTAGTTTAGGGAAGGTGAGCCATAGAGTCCTGAGGAAGGTACATGGATGTGGTGTTCGCGGTATATCGTATGGTAAAGGTATATCGTACGGTATTGAGGTAAGGTGCTAGTCTGATCTCCTGCTAATTGAAGTAACGGAAGAGCATGTGTGTGAGGGTAGATTCACCGACCGATGCATCATGGTCAATAGTTAGCTTTGGTTACTCTCCGAGGGGCAAGTATGAATACCACCAATAGAAGGAAAATCAATCATTTACACCAGTAGATGAATAGAAGGAAAATCAATCATTTACATGAGTGGTGCATCGTTAGATAATGATATGACGGAATCTCCTTCCTGCAATGACTCGAAATGATCTTACCTGCAACGACTGATCTGATATGATCATTCCTACCTCTCCTTTAGTCGAGAGTTCGGCAAGCTCACCCTATATTGCTACCAAAATGCCAGTGAAGAAATCGATCTCTCAAAATTGCATAATTACATATATAATAGCAGCATTTTATCCTATTTAAGAGCCAATTGATTAAGAACCAGATTCTTTTGATCCAGTCTTAAACCCAATTGCCTTTGCCTCTGCAGAAGAGAGAAAGAGAAGGAGACGCTCTTGCTCACTTCCCCCGTGTACCATTTCATTCATTATGAAATTAGAAAGACGAAGGTCCAAAGATGGCCCTATGGATATGGCTCTGGATCTGTATATGAAACTGAATGGTCCCCTCGTTTTGTGTCCCTAAGAAGAGAATCACGGCATTAATATACGTAATAGGTTACACCCTCAGGGACTGAAACTCTTACCGTCTCTGCCACCTTCTCTACTGCTGGTGGTAAGACTCGGTCTATTGCCCCTGCTGCTGGCATGGGATATGGATATAGATCTTTTTATGGGGACTTCGCGGCTAAGAGCTATGGAATTATATCTTATGAATCTCCAGCAGGCACTGCAACTAACGGATCTTTCACGGGTGAAACAACTTACCTTAGGTGCTAGATAAGCCTTTGCCTTTGTTTACTCTGCTATAGCTGCCCTTTCTTCTCGAATGGGAAGCGTGTACATTGATCTACGTACAGAAAATTGAGACCTATGGAATGCTATTAGGTGGTTGATGGTGAAAGGTGAGACTCAGTCAACTCCATTCGGAACTGGACCTAGGGCAGGGGTCCGGGGGCCTGGCCTGTATTATGGTTTTTATATACTGGTTTCGCTCCTTTCGTTGCTGATCCGTTTGCTTCGGTGATGGGATAGGTGGAAGGGAGGTAATAGCCCTACCTTTCTAGGGCAGTGAGCCAGTGATGAAAGAATATTATTTGCTTCACTAATGATGTAACATCCAAGTAGTTGAACAGCAGCCGCTATACGAGTAGAGTATAGATAGGGGACTCAGGAGGACCCCAACGTAGTTCCCCATATCTACGATCGCAGCCCTAATAATACACACACACAGACCTACTCCTATAGGGACAGGTATCGAGGTACGACACCGAGAACCAGAGAGCAGAGGCAGAGCCTCCAGACGCAGGCAGGAATACACCCGGGCCCAAGGGAGGCCCTATAGAGACTAGGGCCCAGGTAGCGAGGTAGGGGACCTGGGATAGGACTGAAAACGGACTCGATACCTGCGGGGGAACTAATCTACTCCGCTCCTCAAACGCAAACAACTAGAGTTCCCTACCTCTATAATTGAATGGGTAGTACCAAATCAAAGTGTGAGGAGGGGGTAGTGGATAAGTGATGTGATAGAATGTCATGGGTAGTACCGAAGATCTTCTATATTCTATATCTATAAGCCAGGAAGAATGCATTCCCTGCCCTGCCATGCCTTATTCCTGCCAACTTCATTACTTATTCACTGAGGTAGGAAGGTCCCGGAGGGGCTTGCGCTTCCTAGTGCAAGGAAGATAAGGAAAGAATGCTTTAGGAAGGAGAGTGTAAGTAATTCTGGGGGAGAGTGACTTATCCGCCCCGACTTATTTCTTTCCCGGCTGATTGAAGGGGGGAGGGTTGGTGCATGAAAGGGTTCTTAATAACCTATTTATCCAAAACCAAGGAACACGGTCTAGCTCCCTCACTTTGGTCCCGAGCTGGGCTAGTGGCAATAACAAAACTGATCAACGTAGACACGGTAAATGAGGGAAGGTAAATGAGGGAAGTTAGGTGTACGTGTCCAGAGACCTATGCCAGACCTAGACCTCATGTAAGATTCTCCGATGATTAGATCTCTTGTAGTAGTAGGGTAGAGGATAGGGTACTCTTGCTTCTTCGCTAAAGCTCAGGGACTGGACTAGCTTCACTTACGCTCAGCTCTATAAGTTTTTTCTAATCAGGAATGGAAATAGGAATAATAGTCATCCATTTGTTGATATATGTTATACATCAGCCATTACTCCCGGAGAAGAAAGCTCTATTGCTAGTGGGAGATCTTGCCAAACCTTCTACTCAGTATCTCTATCAATCATTGGGAAAACATATATCTCCGCGGGCACTAACTAATCTCTATTGGCAGGCATAACATACTCCATGTGAGCTAGGGGGGATAAGAAAAGAACTAGTACTCGAGTGTGAGGGCATAATCACTATGGAGGAGCTTACCTTTCTTTGCCAGTATCATTCCCAGGAGCTTTATCGGTTGACGGTTTCAAAAGGTTAGATTGATAAGTTCCCATAGTTGGCAAGTGGAGATCAATCATGAGTATCCGCTTTTGACTCCATCATTGGTACGGACGGAGCTCCCTCTAATGCTATACTCGTACACCCACCATACTCTCATTTCCCACCATCCGATGGCCAGTAATCGTTTCAAAGTTCCGGTGGAATCAATCTATAACCATTCTAAACCATACTAATCGATAGCGTATGGAAAGGGCTTGGCTCCGTTAGTGCAGTAGGTAGAGCCATTTATTGCCCTTGAGCCTTAGATAAAGCTTTATCATCCCTATCATTCCTAGTCTTTTCCTTGCACTAGGAAGCGCAAGCCCCTCCGGGACCTTCCCATCACTAGCCCCTTATTCCTACCACTTTTCACCCACCACTATGAGAATAAGAGTAATTGGATCCCCGGCATAAGCAAAATTAGGATTTGAACCAGCAATTTAGGAATAATCGGATGGCTAAGCTGGGTAATTGAATCTATAGACTGAAACTGGAATCTCTGGAACAAAGCTTTAGGCAGGTTAAGAAGAATAAAGAAAGTATAGAAGGGTTGGTAACATAGCAGGAGAATACCCAGAAATGTGTAACTAAAGAAGCCAAGTGCCGATCGGAAAGCATCTCGTTATCTTGTGCGTGGGTGATATCATCAGTCTTATCCTTCTCACTTGGGCAGTCAACCCTACTCACTGGGCCTATCTATCCTATCTATACCTCTTCTGAATACATGTTTTGATCCACTGGAACACCGGTCTTATTGTAGCTGACCCCCTACTAATAAGAATGGGTCGCTCCACCTTCACTGAATAACCTATCGAAATTGGAACAAGACTTGATGATGGCCCACTCGATCCAGTCATAACAGCTGCCTTAAATAGAGAATACGATGTCAGTCTTATATACCACGGAGTTTACATCCCCGAAATGCTTTTGGTACCAGTCATCATATCCGCATCCCGCCGGAATAGAGGTGGGGCCTATAGAGAGTAGGGGCATGTCTCCTATTTGGAATTGTGCGTGGCCCGCCCAGCGTCTATAGGTTTTGTTATTTTTGTCTTCCACCCATAGTAGAGAGGGGGAGGGGAGGGGGCAGATCGATCTATTGGCACCGTTCAATCAGATCTTTCTACTAAGCGTCCGGGCAGGAAAGGGACTATCCTATCTTGCCAGTCTGGTGGTTCGGGCATTCCTTCCAAGGTTTCGCTTCACCTCTTATAGAGCAGGCCCTATAGAGAGTAGGGGCTTCATTGTAGAGTAGGGCTCCGCGACCCTGTTAGATATGAAGCGTGGTCGTAACTAAACCGAATCTCCATCCATCTTGTTGAAGAAGCACTCGGAAACATGAAACTATACCCTGTAACAACGCTTCTGAAGATGCCCTACCTCTCTATAGTAGGGCTTCGCTTCACACCGAGCAAAGTACAGGTTCGATTCGGCAAGAGCAGGTTTGAGTGGGCCGTCAGGCATAGTAAGAGCTCAAAGTGGTTTCAGGATTGGAACGAATAGCGGGCGTGCTCCTTATGATTGGCTGTAGTAAGTGCTCTAATAGGCTGTAGTGCATGGGTCTAGGAGACAGAATATGTTTCAGGTTCTGCGAGAGCTTGTCTTAACATAAAGGTTTAAGACTAAGGCAGAAGGTTCAAGGTGAGTTTCAAGGTGTGAGATAGGCCCTCCCTTGGTGAATTGACTCATCCTCCTCCCTCCGCCTCCTCGTGGGGCAAGCGGTAGCGATCATCATCCATCATAGAGAGAATCCATCATCGAGATCATCGTATCAAGTCACCTAATTTGTGTAACCAAGCTCTTTCAACAGGGCTCTTTCAACAGCTGCTGTTCTAAGCTAAGGTTCGAAAGGATATCCTGTTTTGCCCTCTTGGTCCTTCTTTTCAAAGTGGTAGAATGGGTTGAATTGGGAATGCGGTCATTTGGGTGAATAGGGAAGCGTGAATGGGATAAATGGAGAATGAAAAAGGGGGGGGGAGTGCGATAATGCAATAAAGCGGATGGGGCAGTCGCGAAAGCGAGAATGGCGTGGATGGGATGCGCGAGAGGTAGAATGGCGGGCGGATGGCTGGTGAGCTGGTCGAACCCATCGGCTTGTTGTTGAACCGGGGCGGGGCTTGGAGATGAAAGATATTGCGGGATGATATTACTTATGTGCTTCTTGCTTGCTCGCTAGATTGATTTTCTTTTTCCATATACCCCTTCTCAACTGCCAACACACTAAGCACACCAACAGGGATGAACTACACCCGCCTGTCCAACTAGTCCAGTCCCACCAAGAACACCAATCCCACCACACCTACTCCCACCAGGCCAAGATCCATGGGCCTACTCTGCCAACAAACTCAAAACCAGGGGCCTACTAACGCTACGGAAACATCTCTTGATTTGACCTACCTGCTGCTACAACTAGACAGAGCCACAATAGAAATCAGTTGGAACTTGCCTCACCGTAATACTCATCAGTAGCTTGTGAAGCGTCCTCCCCCAGAAGACTAATAAGTCACCTTTGGCCACTCCTTCCAGCCAACCTAAGAAGACTAATTAGTTCAGAAAATCCAATCGAATCAGTTCAGTGGAACTTGGTCTAAATGCTTGTAAGTAACAACCATGTTCTTTTCCTGTATCTAGAGAAAAACGAGGTTTCTCCAAAATGGGAAAATGGCGAATGAGAATCTTTTTGAAGATCTGGTCCACCCAAACAGAGTGCCTGTCCCCAACTAGGTGTTCTTCAGGTGGTATATAAGCGTATCCATGAAATTGAGGTTCCCTTCTAGGTGTGTCAACTTTCTTATATATGAGAATATCCATGGGGCCACCCCTATCGAAAAACTTGTTCGGTAGTAGTTTTGAGTTTGGAGTTTGGGAGTTAGGAGGTCAAGGTTGGATTTTGGAGTTTGGCGTAGGAGTTGTAGGTCTGGCAGCTATGGCAAGGTCTCTTGGTTGGGTCTGCTGGCTGGGTCTTCAGTTTAGGTCTCCTGGTTGGGTCTGCTGTCACTCATTGGTCGATCCGGTGGACCCCGCATCTCTTGTCGCCTAATATTGGGACGTTAGATGGTTAGTTTATTGGGACGTGCTATGGGGAGTTTGGTGTCAAACTATTCTCGGAAGATGGGGCAGGTGGGAACGCTATTCTCAAAATCTTTTCTAAAGTGAATCAATCAAGTCCAATCAATCAATATATCTCCAAGCCCAACCTACTTCCCTGGCCGTCAAAACCATCCTAGCGTGAATGAAACTATGTGTATGGCGCCTGATCTATCCTCAACGGATGCCTCATATATAATGCATGGCCCATCAAGTTGAGGTAGGAAAGTTCTGCAGCGTAGTGATGTCAAGTTATAGGTCAAGGGTTGAGGATCGAGGTGGAAGTGTAGGGCCACGGTTGTTTCGAGGTCTAGTTTCGAGGAGAGGGTCGAGGGCTATGTTTCCTCCGTGGAGTTCAAGTTGGCAGACCAGATCCAAGCTAAGCAGCCAGGGATCCAGCAGCCGGGGATCCACTAGCAGACATAGATAGGCAAATATCAGAGGTGAAAACTGATCCATGCTACATAGTTTCTCTCAAGTAGCCCAGCCGAGCAAGTAGTCCAAGTGGAGTAGTCTCTGAGTGAGGCCCAGCACTGGCATTGGCAACCTGCTGGCTTAGTAGTAGTAGATATGGCGATATCGAGATGGCAAATCCAAGTGGTCCACGTATCTATGTGACATCATATATAGCCACGTAGATATGACTGGCGAAGGTTCTACCTATGGGGCAAAGGGAAGACTAGATTGATTCTTAGCAAGGACGTAGATATGGCGATATCAGACGTGAAAATGTGGATATGGCTAGTCCAGGTGTAAACGTCTTTATGGGAAATCTGGGTAGTTAGCTTCATGGCTATTTGCTATGAATAAGATCCGAGTGTGATTGGATAAATACCAGTTACGGTAGAATGACTTAGAGAATATGGAGACTATTTCCTAAAGACTTCTCCTAAGGGGGTTGACCCGCTTGTCCGCATCGGGCAAGGCATAGCAGGCTCACTAGTAGGTGAGATGAAAATCATTTGAAACCTGATGCAAAGCCTATCAAAAGAGGTCATACAGATGAAATCCAAGAATCAAAGAGAAGGTTGAACTAGAGCTTTATAAGATGTTGAAGGCAGGACTCGTCTTCCCTATCGAGGAATCTTTGTGGAGAATCCCCGTGATCATTAAGAATACAGGTGAGATCTAGATCTGTGTGGATTTCATAAGGGAGGGATTGAATTAAGCATGTGTATGTACATGACCCCTTCGCTACACCATTTGCAGATGATATTTTGGAACATGTGGGTAGGGCTTTCTTTCCAAATAAGACTCCTCTCATTTCACCATCCAATTAGCCCATCTTCCTGAATGGCTCAACCTCCCTGATGAGAGGATTTAGCCAGCACCAGACGTGAGAGAAGGACCCCATCATACGCGATAGGACCCCTTAAACAGTGAAAACACCTTCCACGGTGAACCTATCTGCTGATCTAGAACTTGCTGCTTGCCGAAGGTCTCTTGCTTTCTCAATATTCCTGCTCTCCCTGGAGACGAATCACTTTCCACCGTTTGCTTGCTTTCCCGTTGCCCCTTCGTGAGACAGTTCACTCGTCATTACACTTGCCCTGGAAAACCCAGTCAGGAAAAGACTTTCACCCCTTTACGAATCTTTTTAGGAGCTGGACGAATGAGTCCACATGCCAGAGCCAGTCTTCTGCGAAGGGCTTTCTTTAGTCTTATAAGAGGGGAGGGGGTAGAGCCAGTAGGGAGGTGGGTGATTTAGTAACAGTGTTAGGTGCACCCATTACCCTAACTACTCCACACATTTCAAGTTCCACACCAAAAGAGAGACAGCCAAGTTGTTGTCATACGTGATGTGATATCGATTTAGCCCGGATGGCACCAGACGACGATGAGAGAAGGACTTACCGCAGAGAAGGCCTTACCGCTATAGATGAGAGACAAGAAGTCCGCCCAGTCCAAAAAGTCCGACAAGTCCACCAACAGCTATACGGCACTAGACCTGAACTACAACAGGAAGGGGATAGATACATTCAGGGAGAGGAGCTAGATAGAGGACCATTCAGGCCAGGGAGGTTGAGCCATTCAGCGAGGGGCTAGATAGATACATTCTGCTTGGAGGCGCTAGAGACAGGGAGAGGGAGGGGCCATGTGCAGTTCACAATTAGGCGCTACACAGAGGTGCAGAGATGCTACAGAATAAGTGCTACACAAAGGAGCTACGAACGAAGAGGTGCTACGAACAATGAGATGCTACGATGAGGTGAGCGATACCATCCCATTCCAAGTTGCCAACAGATGAGGGAGAGCCATGTCCCCACCAGATGAGAGAGAACATGTCCCTATTTAGCCACCTTACCTGAGTGAGGAAGGAGATGTACCCCATCGTTCCTACCAGAACAGAGAATAGCCAAGGTAACACCAGAAGAGATAGTGATTGATTGAGGTGAAGTTGTCACCGAACGAGAGAGAGAGTGAGGTTAGGTTAGGTTAGGTTAGGTTAGGTGATGCAATTTGATTTTATGTCTCCCACTTGATTTTATGTCTCCCACGTTCCCGCATACCGGAGTCACCCTCAACGCATACCCGAGTCACCTTCACAACATGACACATCCACTCAACACGGTACGGGGCCGAGTGAGTCACACCTGCTGTGAGCGATACCATCACAACATAATACCCGAAAGAGAAGGAAACCATCACAGGATACCATTCAATTCATACACGAGAAAGGAAGGTCCGGAGGGTCTTGCGCTTCCTAGTGCAAGGAAATGTACCCTATCATGAAAGCCATACCCGACAGAGAAGGAAGTAACCCGTTCAATTCAATTCATAAACCGAAAGAGAATGTTACCCTCAAACTGACCGCTACGGAACAATGGAACGTTCCTCTCCCGCTGGTCGAGTCACTAACGTACCTCTCCTCTCCTCTCGATGGCGGCCTTAACAGTCGAGCACCTAAAGGTGATGGCGGCCTTATCAGTCGAGCCTGCTTGCGCATCCTCTGATGGCGGCCCTTATGGTCGAGCACCTAAAGGTCCTTAACAGTCGAGCACCTAAAGGTCCTTATGGTCGAGCCCCCTAAAGGGTCCTTATCAGTCGAGCCCCCTAAAGGGTCCTTATCAGTCGAGTCACTAACGTACCTACACACACTTACATTGACGGAACAATCGTTCCTACCTTGATTGGATGACATCACAATGCATTACTTATGATGCACCTGTGAAGGAAGGGTCATTACGCCTCATTGACAAAAAAAGCTAATACTCAAGTTTGGCGGGATGGAATCTTTTGCTTTTAGGCTGGGTAAACCCAAGAGCTGGGAGAAACCGAGGCTTCACGAAAGAAACCAAAGCTGGCTGCTTGCTGGTTGAGAGAAACCGAGGCTGGTCGAAATTGTATCACCCAAGAGTTGGTCGAAAGAAACCGCCCGACGAAGAAGCTTGCTACGAGGGCTGGTAGAAACAGTTAGGCGAGAACGTTGAGGTAGTGGCTAGAGAGAGAGTGTTGCTATAACGCGAGGCAAGGAAGGCAATGGCTATATTAATGAAATGAATGAGTAAACCCCAGGAACAAGACAGGACGGGGCAGGACGAGGCACCTGGAGTTACAGCGTGCAGTGAGTTTGGAAAGAGAAGTTCGTCATATCCAGCACCCATCATTGCATCCATGTCGGCACGAACGATATGGGAGAGAGATTGAGTAGTCCCCCATCACAAGATAGATATCCAAGAGATGATAGATGATCGCCCCCATCACACACATTCCTAGTTTCTACCATACGGGAGAGATGATGTTAACCAAGTCGACACCCACCATACGAGGAGAGGGAGTTCATGTTGTTACCTAACGAGCAGATCGATTGAGGAGCCATGCCCGATTGCTTCTATCCCGATCGAGGAGAGCTATACCTCCAAGACCTTGGTGGCACCGATCGAAGAACTTAGACCGTGGCTTTGCACTAATATTGACAAGAGCACGCGATTGATCAAGGTGGTAGGGTCAAGGAGTTCAGATATGGGGTGAGGTCGCCCTCCCCTATCACATAGGAGATGAACCCCAGCATACTCAACAGACGAAAACAAGCCCTCCCAGCGAGAAGAAGATGGCGTCAACTACTTTGTTCCGACCGGTACCACACCTACCTATACATCTTGATTTGACCAATCCCCAAAGGATTACTTATAAATGACCAACGCCCGGAATATTGGTAGTTAGCACTTGGACTGCCGGTACCACCAATATCCAACATATCACCTATAAAAGAAATCGCATATATCTATGCCCCTACCCCCAATCAAGTGTTCGTCCCGTAGCTCCTCACCCTTTCTATCTCCCAATGGTTGATTCTTTAGGCTCGTACCTCGGGCGAGACACTTAACGTAAGATTGAATGTATCATTTCATATATAATGAAAGTTGCCACACCTAGAAAGGAACTGAATTGAATGAATCCACTTTCTCAGGGATGGTTTCAATATTGGACTTCCCCTTCCTCTTGGTCATTGTTGATGTGGGCCTCCTTACTCGGTTATTCTGTTGAACGGGCGGGATACAACGGGGTATGTTTGAACGGGTATATTGTGATGTTGGCCCACCTATATTGAATACATAACCACCCTGGCTGGCTGCCTTACTCCCGGCAAGTAGAAAAAGCGAGCCATAATCTATTTCCTTGCCAATTGCATAGTCAACTCTGACTAACTCTAGCAACACCACAAGCTAATCACCTCACTCGAGCAACACGTCTAGCCATTGACTCTATGTCGCATGGGGTACATCTATTTCTCTTTAGCTAACTCACGGGTATGTGGTGAAGGGGGTCCTTATTTCTCTGTCGGGTATGATTGAAGGGGCGGGTAAGAATGAACAGGTACCCATTGATGTGGTCCTTCTCTCGTCTGGTGGGAACTCGGAATGTTGGAGTTAGGAGAATTGGTGCACCTCCCTGAATGACTCAACCTAGCCCTTATCTGAATGGCCCTCCCTGAATGGCTCTATGCATATGGCATCTGATATGAAAAAGTGGAATCAACGTAAGTAAGAGCATTGTCATTCCTTGCACTAGGAAGCGCAAGCCCCTCCGGGACCTTCCTTCCATCCATTTGAGGTAGGAACTATTGTTCCGTAGCGGTAGCGGTCGCTCAAAGTCCTGTGGGGAAGGGGCCCCGCGAAACACTGTATCAAGTAAGCAAGCTGTGGGTATCGTCCTAACATAACACGAAAGTAGGCGGTGTTGTTCAGGAAAGGCGGTAAGAAGGCAGTATGCAGAGTTCGTAAGGTAAGCTCTGCCAATCCTGGATACCTGCCTCACCCCACAAGAAAATATCTCTCTGCTCCTGGTAAAGGGCGGTAGGCAAGCAGTAGTATTTGTTGTTCCTCTGCCAATCCTGCCTGGCCTGCGCCACCATCTATCTCTCTCTATCTCCTCATGGTAGAGGCTGTGGGTAAAGGTTCTTAACCCAAAGAAAGTGCCTGGTAGCGTCGGTAAGGTCCTAAACCCGATACAGTACCTGGTAGTGAAGGCGGTGATGTAAGAAATCAATTAGTGGTAAAGGCATTGCAGCAGGTTCGTATTATTCAAAAGCGGTACCAGTTTGTTATGGTAAGGCCGTGATGCACTAAATCTATTTGAAGCAAAATAGATCGTAAGTAAAGGGTTTAAGGTAAGCGCCAAAATCCTCCCTTCCTGGGCACGTCGAACTGGTAACGGTGTATCTAGAACGGCTAACGCACATAGAATCACCCACCTCCTCTTTCCTGGGCATGGGGTATGATAACTGTTAACGCGCTTAGAACCACTACCTCCTGGGCATGGGGGATTTAGAACTGGTGGGCCCATACAATCACCTCCTCTCCTGGGGACAGTGGATCGAGACCTGCATCCTGTGTATCGCCTTGTGGGCTGACTGGCATATCCCGGTGGGTAATGATGGCCTATGGGTTCAAAGACAGACAAGAGTTCATCGGTTCGAAAAAAGACAAGAAGAAATCTCCTCTTCCTTCCTGCTATGATAGTTCGCGCTATGCTCACCACCTTCCTGCCAGCTATGATTTCGCGCTATGCTCTCCCATATAGTATCTCGCCCATCCTTCCTTATAGTTAGCATAGATAGATGGGACTAGCCTGTCCGTATAGAAGAGATAGAGTCTATCCCTAATTGATTGAGTATGACACTCAACTAATTAGCAAGCGCTAATCTTTCTTTAATGAATGAATTGGCGCAATCACTATCTGATATTTGAATGGAATGAAGGCGCGAAGCGAGTGACTTGAGCTGGAACTCTCGCATCAGCTGGATCAGCTTACGCTATTGGAAAGGCTAAATGCTTCCGAGTTGAAAAGGAAAGCTAGCGAAGCTAAAACAAAGATGACAAGCAAATTTCCATAAATTGGAAAGGCCTTCTTGATTAGTCCAAAAGGCTTCTTTGAGGGCCCGATTGAAAAAGACAAAGAGCTTTCCCGCCGCCTGTCCGCAGCTAAGATTAAGACCCTCTCTACCAGGACTCACCCACATGACCCTTCTCATGGAGGGCTGGAAGCCTTTCCAACCCGAAAGCTTCTTGCAGAATTTCTCTGTAACTTAATTCCAAAGTTCATCTCTTCATCTTCCCAGCATACCCAAATGAACCGAAAGGGAATTGGCTATTGAACAAAATCTTCCGGCCGGCCCTCGTAATGGGGATGGAGGATGGATGAAGGAAGAACACCTTACTTGTTTCAAAAGACGGAAACAGAGAGTGAAGGTAGGGCAGTAACGTTTTCTAATACTGACGGTAACAACCTGCATTCTTCTACTCTTATTTGCTTGCATGGATTGGTTTGGACCAAGAGCCAAGGCTGCCGCTAAACTTGCCAGCGCATCGGCATAATGATTCTGTGACCGTGGAACATGCTCGACATTTACTTCGAGGAATTGACTTAGGAGCTTGCGTGCCTTGATGAAATAAGGCTCGAGAGACCTCTTTCAACATAGTGCCTTTCAGTTGATTAACGATCAGTTGAGAATCGCCATACACTGGTTGAGGATCAATCTTCATCTCCAAAGCTATACCCAATCCTATGATTAGGGCTTCCTATTCTGCAGCGTTGTTTGAAGTGAAGTCAGTGTGAACGAGTAAGGGATCATTGACCTTTCAGGGGTCATGAAGACAATCCCTGCCCCCGCTCCTGAGTGAACCATCGAAGTACATCTCCCATGGGAACTTAACTTTAGCATATAAAACTTCTTCATCAGGTAGATCATCTGACAAAGGAGTGTCATCTGAGGCTGGATGAGCTGCCAAGAAATCAGCCAACGCTTGTCCTTTGCCTTACAACATTAGGGAAACATCATGGACCATTTGGATAATCCATAACCTCTTGGTACTTATCCTTTAAGAAAGGCTCGAGAGCAAATACTTGAGCTGATCTGCTTTCGATATGAGCCGAACGGGATGTTCCAGGAGATAGTGTCTGAGCTTTTGTACTGCAAACACAAATGCCAGGCATATCTTTTCTATCTTTGAGTAATGAAACTCTGCGCCCACCAGGGTACGACTTAGATAGTAGAGAGCAACTTCCTTTCCTTCTCTATTTCACGTCCAGTCCACAGAGATTCATTTCACCGATGCGAAGAAGTCCTCTCTATCCCGTTCTGTAAGTCACGCCCTCCGGTTGGTACGATTATAGTGAGGAGGTGAATTCGACGATTGAATCTATTATCAGTGCTAGCAACCGTAGAACCAATGAAAGGCGCCAGTTGTTGCGCTCGTTCTGGTTCCTGCTCCAGAAAAGGTGGTTGTTTATTTCCCAGTTCTAGTAGAAGTTGGTGGGCAAACCAAGGCCAGTGCCCTACGTGTCCGGTAACCTGAGGTCGGGCTAACTAATGAAAGTGCAACGCCCGGTTCAGCGAGACATTCATCATATTTTCGAGGGGGTGAGCTCGACGGGAGTTGGAGACGCTATAGGAGTTCAAATAGTGTGATTCCGAGTCAAAGGGGTAAGAGAGAGGGCTGCAAAGGTCGATAATTCCTAAAAGAGAGTGTTGCCAAAAGCCCTGCCCGAAAGCCCCTTTAATGGGCGTGATAAAGCGAGAAGTTATGATTCTTTCTCCGATCTTCTAGTTCCCACCATATTGTCATTTATATGCCGAGGATCGATCCAAAGGTGCTCACTCATTGAGCCCCGGTAAGGTAATCAGTCGGTGCCGGTGTCGGTGTTAGATGATCAATTAATTACGCACTGTTAGAGGGGATCGAAGGAGACGTTATATTCTAAAATTCCCTACCCGCATAAAAGGATAGGCGTTAGCCTACCCTTTGGCATAATAAATGGAGTAGTCTAATTACCGATACGAATACATTCGCTGATGCAATAATTCTACGACATTCATGATCATAATCGACTCCTGGACTGGCATTCAATTGAATCAACAACAAACAGATGCATCCACTGAAGCCGTTGTGTTTCGGTTGTAGCAGTTAGTGCTGTTAGTGCCGTGTTTGGCCTCGCCGTTTTCGAGTAAGAATCTGACGCCAGCTAGGTTCAGGATGAGTTAGAATCGTCACTTACTGTTTATGATTCCCATTCGCTTCGCGCCTCCTCTATTTGTATAATAAATTGGTGGAGTTTCGTTTCTTCTTCTTCACCCGGTATTAGATTAGTGTCTTCAAACTCCCCGTCTCGTCTCGCCGAGAGGCTTGTTGTGGTCCTTATTGACCTTACTTCCGCTACCTGACCTTAAGCATGGAACCCTACGGAAGGGTGAGCCTGTCCCCTAACAACCCTTATCTCTCTTCTTACTTATGCGTTGGTGCATTCACTGAAGCAGCCGAAGAAAGAGGATAAGAATCAGGCGCATCCCCATCTGCTGCATCAAAAGCCGATTCATCAACTGAAGCATAAACAGAGGCATAAAAGGAAGAAGTTTTATACATACGCAGAAGCTAGAACTAAGAAGGTGGCATATATATAACTCATCGTATTGAGATTAGTAACTCTTTCTTCAGAGGGGAACAACCAACCTGAGCCTTTTCCTCCTGTGTGGTGTTGGAGGTTGTTTCGGAGGTATACGACCAACCTATGGCAGTTGAGGGACGCGGTTCACCAATAATGTATGTGCCTGCCAGACTCGTCATATTATGATAGAGATTCTCGATCGATTTCTTTTGCTTTAAGTGACAAGGCCCCCTTTCTCCAAAAAACAACAAGCAGCCTCTTAGGCAATCCCCTCCCCCGAGGTAGCTGCTTGCCGATGGCATTGAGATAGATCGGTGGTTGACTTACTGGTTGGTGACTCCCACTGCATCTGCCCCTTCTATCCCGTACTAACAGCCTTCTCCCACAAAAGATCGATCGAAGGCCCAGGAAAGTGAGTGCCACGAATTCCGTTGCCAGTCAAGAGTTGTCTGCTCCGGGTAGGGCGACTTTCCAGCCGGGAAAGCATTGGGCGGAGGGTTCTTCGCATTGAGTGAGGGTAGCTTCAGAGACTCATTCATTTTCATTCAAAGACAGCCTACTCAGGAAGCTGTTTGTTGTTCTAACGAATGGGGTTGACACTTGAACTATAGACAACATTGGTTGGTGCTCACCTGATCAATGAATTATCTTCCTTCAGCAGTAGAGTAGGCAGTACCAGTTGTTTTCTCAGATAGTCAAACAAGGGAGGGAATAAAGAGGTGATAACTGAGGATATGACTTGTCTAGTCGATCTCTATAAACAAAAAGGCATGGGCAATAACCCGCATCATATGCTGTAGACCATGGGGCACCCCTCACTAAAGCCCTCGGATTTGGCAAATGCAGCCATAGCCGCCTTACTGGCACCTCCGAGAAGTCTACCGCATGTTCATGCTTGCAATAGCAACCAAGTTCGTCTCATTCTGACATATATTCTAAAGAAAATAATCGACTTAGGGTATGGGTTCCGAAGAGGGCTTCTCCTTTCGCAGTTTGGTGTTCTTCCGATCCGAGGAGCTCCGGGCTCTAAGCTAAGTACTCTCGCTTCGTACCAATATATATTCTCGTTACGAAAAGATATAAAAAAGGGGGTTGGACCAACGGGAAAGAAAGTGGCTTGTGTTCCCGGGATAGAGCATGAAAGATGTTCAAAATGATAAGTATCCATCCACCACGATATGCATTGGGAAGGATTTGATACAACGTATGGTATTGACTTCCGAGTTGTGCTTAGGCTTATTAATTGTATTCGACTGAGAAAGAAGTTTCCACTAGAAAAACTTTCAAATGGGTATAACAGAGATCTAGTGAGAGAGATTCGATGCACAAGTGGATAAGTTATTATGAGCGAACGTAGCGCAAGCAAGGCTCCAATAATACACGTAGCCAGCCATAGCTCGCGAGTACTTCCACTTCGCTACCAGAACGGAAAAGCAGGAACAACAGGTTGAGGGGACAGAGAGGGAGGCAGAGGCGATCTTGTAGAGGGCAACTGGTAGGCAAGCGTTGAGTTAGAATAAGATAACTGAAAGTTGATGTTTCCCTATTGGTATGCATATTATCAATTGAGAGGGCCAACAAAAGCCTGCCTTAGCGTGACAATCCTCCCCCACCCTAATAAGCTGCAAGCGACGCCCTCGCCGAGAGACGACGGGAAGTTTGAAGACACCACGGTCCAGCAAGGAACTACTGGTACGCTTCTTTCGGCTCCACCATCTCATCATTAAGGGAGGTCTAGAACCATCTCCATATGTGAATGGAGGTCTACTAGGTCTAGTACGGTGAACAAGTAGGGGCGGGGTCGGGTCTCTTAGGCGAACCAGTCCAACTAGGCCAAACAAAAGACAACCGTCCACTCCTTTTCACGGCGCTTTACTTTAGCAAAGCAGTCCAAAAAAACGTCGGTTTTCTAAGGGCTACGTAGGATATGTTGGATGCCCCGCAGGTGACAAGTTTGCGGTTGGCGAAACATAATATGAGGCTACTTTCTCTGTCCTCCCTTACTTAAGTGGTGCATAGACCAACCTTATGTGCCTGTGCCGTTACGGACTCTGACGTCTCTTCCGGGCTCTTTGTTGCCGAGCCAGCCAGTTTCTATCGGTTATCAGTTGGTTCAAGGCCTGACTCCATTAGCTGAGCTCTTCGCTTTGCTGCTCCTGTCTCCCACCAGGTGGTTGGTTACGTGTGCTGTCTACTTAAGAGTGGAAAGAGCACAACAGAGACTACTTTAGTTTAATAAGACCCCGTCAGTCAAATGGGCTGAATGACTCCGCTCTGAACCGGTCGATCTCTCTTGAACTGCACGCTGCTTTTCCCTAACTAGAAGTCCTCCTAGAAGTCGTCCACTGAGAGTAGGGAGTAGGGAGCTCTTTCTTAGCGCTTTCCAGAAAAAGCAGTGACATCACCACATTCTTTCCGCTTATACTTGCACAGTCGAGTACCGAGCCTCAACTACTATGGAAGCTGCTCGTACCAACTTACCTGTACCACCCGATGACGCCCACCTGTCATAATCGAGCTTGACTTATTTGCCTTCTCCCGGGGAGGCAACACGGACGGACTCCAAAGAGCAAGGCCCAATATCAAGAGCAGTATGTATCTCCCTACTCATAGACGACTTCTCTTTCGTTCTCCCCAGGCACGAAAAGGTATATTCATTAACGCTTTGGAGCAACAATCCGCCCACAGCACTTGCCTTTTCAACCGTGCTTGCTCTCACTACATTGGAAATGTTCTCACGACACTATATTTGTCATCAAGCATCGTGGTGCCCGGTCCGCTGCAGCAGAGGCAGCCTTTTCTTCTTCCCTTGTTTTCACTTGGTCTCTATAAAGAAGTCGTGGTTGGCCCTCCCAGTCTCCTAAGACATATTACTTTTTGATTGATATGAAAAAAGCTAGGACTTCGCTTCGTTGTTCTTTCTTTCTTATGTATGGACCTAACTCATTGAAATGAAGAAATGCCTTGACCCATTGAGCAACGAGTCTAGTGCTTATTAACGCGAGAGTCGGTACGAGTGAGTTTTGGAGCGTAGAGCAACGTGAGGGCGAGCCCCCATTATGTAGCTTGGTCTTGCATTGCTCCGTTCAATGGTATTGATTCTGACCAACTAATCCCAAAGAGCTGCGAGCTAGCGAGGCGGGGTTGGTTTTGAAACAAACGTGAAATAATAGAGTCTTCTTCATTCAAGCTTTGAAACATCCGCCATTGAGTCTCTGCACCTATTGCACCTATCAAAATGTGCACCCGGAGCCCTACCCCCCTAAGAAGACAACTCAAGACGACTGGCCACAGTTTGCATTCGTTGTTCCGGGCCTTCGATCGTGCCCTCATTGACAACTATCTTCAACCCCGCATTCCTTGCACTAGGAAGCGCAAGCCCCTCCGGGACCTTGTGAATTTTTTCTTGGGTGCTTTCCACCTCTTTACCGCTATAAAGTTAGGGGTTGCGGACTCAGTTGGTGTTGGCAGTGAGCGTTATCACGCCTGGACATCGGGGCTCCACTTTGCCAGACCTGCCTTATAGGAGAGTGAGGTCTCCTTTACTGTTAGAAAGTAGCCCCACTGCTTTAGTTTAGGGATCGAAGCTAGACTAGATAGAAAGAGTTCCTTTCTTTTCTATTGTGTTTTTTTGATACTAAGCCTCCTTCGTCGGCTTCCTCTATCTGTGTTTAACAGCGGATATGTGCTCTTTTTGGTTAGCTCTAGTAGGAGAGTCGGAATACCCGGCTTTAGGCGGCATCAGCCTAGCGTTAGGGTAGGGGCTGTCGGAAGAGAGGTTGCTTGCTTCCGGGGTATAGCAAGAGTTACGGGAATGATTTCCCTTTTTTCTGCTTTTTCCTCGTATCGTAGGATCCTACGTTGTTGGAAGAGAGGTCTTGTTCTTTACTGTTCTTTGAATGGATTGGAGCCATAAGCCTGCGCCTACTAGCGACGTTCCCGGTCGTTGAGCTTCCCTTCCAGTTAAGAATCCCCTTACGCCTGGGAAACGGACATGGCTTTGCATTCGACTCATCGTAGAAGAGCGATACAGAAGAAAGAGGAGGACCCAGCGCGGATACGACGATTGAAACGGACCTCCTTTAGAACTTCCACGAGAAGTGTCTTCTAAGTACGAGAAAGAGAATATAGAAATGAATGACTAGGAGTAGTAGTCGTAGTCGTATGTCCTCGACTAGTTGTTGGATTTGCCACTTGGCCCCTTCTTTAAAGTCGTATTTCCCATGGGGAGTTGGTTTAGTCTTCCGGGGCTGTGCCCTTTATGTAATGCCTTACTTCATGGCTTCCTTTTCACTCAGTCATAGCGCTTGCTTGCGCGAACGGTGCTTGGTAGCCGTCCAATCGAATCATAAAAGGAGCAAACTAGGGAGAAACGTGGGCCGAAGACGCTGTGTGGTTTACAAAGTCGAGTACTTAATCTTCTAATAGTGGATCTGGCTCCTGTGGCTTTCTCATTCATTTTTGGCTTCACACTCACGGCTGCCTTACCTGCCCGAATGCTAACTATCAAACAAACCCCCTACAAATTTTTTATTCTCCTTACCTTTCGCGACTTCCTGCCACCTGTGCTAAGACGCTTTCGTTGTTTTCTTCTTTCTTCTTCGCTTCGCGCCTATCTGTCTTTTTTGACAAGCCGGACATGCTCACTAAGCGTAACGGAGTGAGTGCTCCTCCGCCCTCACGTTGCTAAGGGCTCTTAACGAGACCTGCTCTGATCTCGCGATCAATAGAATGAGAAAGTCTTTGTGACTGACATGACCATACCATAGTACTCACAATAGACAAGCATTACTTCTTTCCAAGTGAATCTAGATTCAAGAAGGAACCTACACAAAGGGAGGTTACATACCTATTTGATCAGTGCTTCCGGCCCTATTAGTAGTCCAATAGCTTGGAGTAGTGGTGGCATACAAAGAGGTGCTTTTGCGGTCAAGTGAGAGTGAAAGAGAGAGAAGCGCATTGAGTGAACAAACTGATAGGGCAGAAGCAACGGATAGGACCTAAGTAAGTGGCCTACTCTACAATGACCTGGGAGACAAGCAAGGGTACGGCGGAGTCCCTCTTCTAGTCATCATGGACTTTCTTTTCTCTAGGGTCCGTCTCTTGAAAAGCTGCTCCGAACCTATGATGGGCTCACCACACACAAAGAAAGGCTTATTGAAAAGGAGGACGTCCGAAGAGGAGCTGACGCTTTCCCTAATTTTTCCAAAAAGCCAAGTCACTCGCTTCGCGCCTTCATTGCTTAGGGCTAGTGAATCAATAAAGAAGAGTACT
>Ga0181463_1000062_pt1 | contig 20416 bp, 9 predicted proteins | sample InSIn1gowninarea_FD_119071 | JGI IMG/M metagenome (GOLD analysis project Ga0181463, IMG submission 119071) | Clean room microbial communities from NASA Spacecraft Assembly Facility at Jet Propulsion Laboratory, Pasadena, California, USA -... ... | reverse complement strand
CTGTATGTAATATTATTGGGAGCTATAAATATATTTGGATGTCTCCCCTAAAATTGGAAAGTCTAACATGATAATAATCATATGGGAGATCATGGATCAGAAACATAGTTTCGTTCTAGATATGTATTTGGATGACCCGTAGCACAACACGAGCGAATATACAACACCACCCTCCAGGACCCTGGAGAACAGTGATGCAAAATCATTTTATTCGGGTACTCCCAAGGGTGGTCGTACGAAAAGGACACGGTCATTAATTAGTTCCACTACAGTACTTTCCTTCAGCCAATCTGGATAAATGATGAATTTATAAACCATTCTTCTATCCATTCTGCCTTCCCACTAGAAAGGGATTAGAGTTAATCCTTTTTTTTTTTTAAGGATTCCGAATGAACTTCAGCATTACCATTATGCTACCGAAAATGTAGCATAATCTTATCAACATCCCAATCCATCCATTCCGATCCAAAACTAGGATTAATTCATTATTATTTATAAATAAAGAGAACCTATGGAATCACGCATGGAGATGATATTATTTCATTATGGAATTGCTCGTGCATTTCGTAATAGATGCGCGTTATTGCTTTATGGCGAATAATTACTATAGTTTCAGATATCTTGATTCATTCTTCTTCTGTTTCTGCTCCTCCCAATGATTCATCCCCCTATTGGGTCCCATTTTTTCCCTCCTTTATGGTTGGATAGAAAGAAGTGCTCAATCCTTTAGGAGAACTAAAAGTAATCATCTTTCAAAGTAATCATCTTTCTTCGTATCTCTACCATTTATAATGCGTAATGCCCAAACCATTGTGACAGAGATACATAAAAAGAGCTGACTAATCTAGTGCAATTTGATCCTATTGATGAAACCCCCTTCTACATCTTAGTAGCTCAAAATAGGATCCATTCATTCATTAACAGCTTATATATGGTAATATTAGCCTGTATGTAATATTATTGGGAGCTATAAATATATTTGGATGTCTCCCCTAAAATTGGAAAGTCTAACATGATAATAATCATATGGGAGATCATGGATCAGAAACATAGTTTCGTTCTAGATATGTATATAATCAAACCATCCAATCAAAAAAATTATAAAGTGATAGTATAACCATTTATTGTTTGGAATCTAGCTGTTCCGATTATTCCCATCGTAAGCGAAATAAGCGAAAATTTACATATATTCTTTGTACGATAACGCATGTGACTATTTCCCATTCTCTTTCGGAACAGCGGGATCTGAACCCACGACCTCCATCACCCCAAGATGGCGCGCTACCAAGCTGCGCCATGCTCCGTTATAACTATCAACCAACATAAAATTGATTCAAATGTTAATGCCCGAACTTAGATCTTATTTGGACTTATATTATATTCACAGATCACTCCCTCTGCTAGACACGTTCCATAACATTGACGATCTGGTGTAAATAAGCTAGTATGGTCCCTACGAAGCCGCCATGGTGAAATTGGTAGACACGCTGCTCTTAGGAAGCAGTGCGAGAGCATCTCGGTTCAAATCCGAGTGGCGGTATTTTTCCAGGAAGATCTCATCAATCACTTCTTTTCTTCCTATGTAACAATATATGTTCAATCTATTTTCATTGTGATGGATCAATCCTATCTTTCCATCATAGATCTCATTCGGGAATAAAACGAATAAATGAGTTTATTATGATATTCATAACTTTAGAACATATATTGGCTCACATCTCTTTTTCTCTCATTTTGGTTGTCACTCTCATTTATTGGGGAACCTTAGTTTATCGAATTGAAGGACTAAGTAGTTCGGGAGGAAAGGGCATGATAGTTACTTTTCTTTGTACAACGGGATTATTAATTAATCGTTGGCTTTATTCAGGACATTTACCGTTGAGTAATTTGTATGAATCATTCATGTTCCTTTCCTGGAGTTCATCCGTGTTCCATATACTTCTAGAAGTACGGAGTCGAGATGATCGGTGGTTAGGTGCAATCACCGCGCCAAGTGCTATGTTAACTCATGGTTTTGCTACTTTAGGTCTTCCGGAGGAAATGCAACGATCCGGAATGTTAGTACCCGCGCTACAATCTCATTGGTCAATGATGCATGTAAGTATGATATTGTTCAGCTATGCAACCCTTTTATGTGGATCCCTAGCATCCATAGCTCTTCTAGTGATTATGTCCGGAGTAAATAGACAGGTTATTTTTGGTGCGATGGACAATTTATTTTCCCGAGCCATTCTTCCCAATGAAAATTTTTATTCACATGAAAAGCAAAAAAGTGATTTGCAATACACTGTTGATTTTTCATCAACGAATTATCGTAAATGTCAATTGATTAAACAATTAGATCATTGGAGTTATCGTGCGATTGGTCTCGGTTTTTCTCTTTCAACCATAGGTACTCTTTCTGGAGCAATATGGGCCAATGAAGCATGGGGATCTTATTGGAGCTGGGATCCAAAAGAGACTTGGGCATTAATTACTTGGACCATATTCGCAATCTATCTGCATACTAGAATGAATAAGGGTTGGCAGGGTGAGGAACCGGCAATTGTGGCTTCTTTAGGATTTTTTATAGTTTGGATCCGTTATTTGGGGGTCAATCTATTAGGAATAGGGTTACACAGCTATGGATGGTTGGAACCATAAATGGACCGAATTCCTGGAAGGAAAAGGAAGGATAGATTCGATCCAGTTCTTTTATGTGATTGATAAGTGACATCAAAAACTAGTTCAAGTTATTTCAAGTAGTGATTCCATCATTCTATAATCACTACTTGAAATAACTTGAACTATATTAGATTCAAATAAAATATATTCAAATAAAAGAAAGACGAATCCTTCATTTGCTCCATTCCATCCATTAAAATTTAAAAAGATAAAAAATAAAATTGAATAGAGAGAACTGGATCAGGCAGGATAAGCACCAATACCTACCTATTATGAGTAGAAAGAGACATATCAGGATGAAAATATCTCTTGGTCCAGAATCTGTTAAATGAAAGTTCGTCACATTTTCAACTTATATAGAATATTCAATGTAACATAGACAACAAGTGGATGGGAGTTCATATTGTTCCAATTGCCGCTATTGCAATAACAATGATTCAATTTGAAAGGTCGAAGAATATTCAGTCATTTTTTTTTTTATCGGGAAGAGAATCTCATAGATTCTGCCACAAAACCACTGATTTCCGGCAATGCAAGAGAAGCCATTTCAAAACTACTGGACATAGTTGGTAGTACGTATCCTATCGTCACTTGTTCCCGCTAAGAAGAAAAATGTCGCATCAATTGATTCATGAAAGATCATTTTCAAATGGATCCATTGAGACCTGTATCTGCCGTGGAACCGATAATTACAAAACCATATGGGTGGGATAGTGAAGACTATCTATCCTCCTTTTCCAATTTTGTTGACCAGAGAAGTTGGAGCTGCATAGACGATTTGAACCATTCCTATCATTACCAACCACAGCGAAAAGAAAGATAAAATGAGTATGAGGTAGCAATTCCATGTTTGAATTAACCCATTCCTTTTTTTCAAGGGAACTCTGGCTACTGAAGCATACATGTACTATAATAATGCGCTTACCCATGTAGGATAACCGGGTATGTGAAAAAATTGGCGATTTCATTGTATAAGCGATGAAGAACCCTAAATAGAATACTATTTCTTATCCAATATTCCTGAACCTAATGTTGGTCTATCAGATCTCTAGAGACCTATACTTAAAGCTCCGATTAGCGGAAAGATAGAATTACTCGCAGTGTATTGTGGCCAAATAGAAACGTCTTTCCCCCCCCCTCCCTCCGTACGGATAGAAGTGGGTGAACGAAAATTTATTCCAGTTCCCGCATAGGAAATAAAGCTATAATATACCGAGGAGCAAATGATCCTAATTGGCTACTGTATGTTGCTAACATCAGTAAATGCAACAATCGAGGATTTTGAGTAATTGGCCAAGCAGCTTAAATGGCCAAAGTGGTAACAAATCCTGTCAAATAGGTCCGATGGAAAATATTCCCATTCTCCAATGAAAATCAGTAAGATCTGTCCAGTTATACTCTTTATTCTTTCAATTGGATCAATAATTTATTAAATTGGAATCCAAATGGTAATGGACGGAATGTATATATAATGAAAAGGAGTTAGAGCAAACAAATACCTAGAGTATACCATCGAATCAGATCATTCCCTCCTTCTATGGGTGGGAAATAATGGGACTAAGGAACCCCACATATAGGCGAACCAACAATTATAGTTGAGCGAGCCAAGGTAATTCGCTCATTATAGAAGATACTTTGCATCTCCACTGATAAAAACCCATACTTGATCTAAGATCTCAAGTATGGGTTTTTATCAGTGGATAAAAAAAATATTAATATGAAATGGATTTAACCTTTTTTATTGTGCATATTGATCAGTAAGCTAGACCCATACTGCGCGTTGTCTCATGCCATAAATAAACACGTACACTCAAGAAATCTGTTGGACAAGCGGATTCACACCGCTTACAACCTGCGCAGTCTTCTGTTCTTGGAGCAGAAGCAATTTGCTTAGCTTTACATCCTTCCCAAGGTATCATTTCCAATACATCTGTGGGACAAGCTCGTACGCATTGGGTACAACCAATACATGTATCATAAATTTTGACCGAATGTGCCATTGGATCTCCATTAGTTAGTAAAAGTTTTAATTTGATAAGATCATATATAGCCAAATCTTCTAATATATGCCCAATAAAGATGGCTAATAACGGGATATTATGAATATAAAACGAATCAATAATTGTAATCTCCATTATATTTGGAACCGATCTGTATTTTTTGGATCATTTCGATCCCCCCCGATCACCCCGAATATGGTACAATCATGACAGGTAATTTTCCTAATGATTTTTATATGGATCAATCATGTTTTTGATCGACCGTAATACTATAGATATTTTGATAGATTCTGGTCATATAGAATATATATATCTTCTGAGATATACCTTATTTTTTGATAAGGTATAGATATACCGATATACGATACTTCATCACCATTTCGACAAATGAAATTGATCGATACGAATTGATTATATGATACGATGTCAGTAGCTGATAAAATAGCTGTTTCAGCGTCTACAATAGCTATAACAAAGATCGATAAGATGCCCCTGGCCGGCTATATTTTAAGATAATCCGAATATGCTACTGAATTTGAATCGACCGTATGCATTATTGGCGACACATAAGTGCTCTAACCATGTTTCGTAATACCAATAGATAATGAAGAAAGCACCTCGAACTCGAATAAGTGTATGCTCGAGCATAATAGATCAACCCCTTATACCTTTATCTTCTCAGATACAAAAATTATATTTAGTTTGTTATTTTCCATTATCTAATGAATCTTCTATTATAAGATCAGGAATAGAATTATACTTCTCATAATACTTATTAGACGAAAAAGATATCCAGGTGGATTAATTATGTGCGCGAGAATTTCCAATATTCTGACTCATGATCGCATTCACTAAAAAAAAAGTGACCTTATCCACATACCTAATCGGATTGAAATATTTGTATTTCAATGGATCTGGGAATTACATGAACTGGTCTATAATTCCGTTGGTTGATAATAGACTCTGATCAATAATACATGTGACATTCTTAATCAAATTATAAATATCCTGATCCTTATTTATGATCCATCCGGAAAAAAAGGTATGGTCTCGACCCATCAGTCCTCTCTGATCGAATCCAAACTGAATCTGAAGAATTGGTAGAAATTCTTTAATCGGTCAGAATGTTCGTCCATAGTTCCTTCGGACAGACAAGTTAAACATTGTTTTAATTCTCGAATCTTCGATCACCGATATTGGTAAACGTCCCGGAGCAATATAATCATAATTTCATTCATGACGATCATACATAGGTCGGGAGTTCATATTCTTCAATCATAAAAAGAAAATTTGATGAACAATACTCAACACAATTTCCACGAAAGATGCAAATTCCAGAATAAATACTATAAATTACCAATCGTTCGTTTTTCCAATCAACAACGGGTGGATTAATCAGGCATAAACGCATACTCCACAAGCAATACTTTGAAAGAATCCGAAGTGTATTCATCCACGAAATCGAGGATGGGAGATCCATTTTTTATAGGGAGATTTAATAGTCATAGGTAAACGATTCATGTGATATAATGATTATGCATCATTCGCATACCTGTAGCAGAAATAGATCATATATCATGTCCCTATCTCCAAAAATAGAAGAGAATGGAGTTTTTGGAAAATATAAGAATAAAAAGTTTGAGCATCGATCGATATTCGCCATGAAAAAAACCAGGCTATAAAAAAAAGCTATACGACCCAACTTTAGCATAATCACTCTGCTATAGCTAGCCCTTTGGGATACATATTTCCCGATCGATCTTTGATCTTTTCGGCGCATTTACCTTTATTGCCTCTGCGAACATAGTAGCGCAATAATCCCATTGCGTTACATAGGGGAGATATTGTTCGGTTCTAAACAATTTGCTTCCTACCCCCCTATGTAAATAATCTGATAGAGGTTCACAGCCAATAAAATCTTTACCATCTAGCAATAAGTCGAAGAACAACGTGTATCGATGGATAATGAGGACCCATACTTACCATCAGGGGGTCTTTCAGCAAGCATGATCATGTGTAACCCCTCTTCGATTCGTTTTCTAAATGAGAAAAATAAAAAGAAAAAAGAACGACTGGATCCTGGATCTCTAAAAATTGGATTGGAATTGAAAACTTCGAAATTAACGGGTTTTTAGCCCACGGATACCCAATTGACCAATTAAATCATCGTAACGAAGTTTATCCCTCTTGGATAGATAAACCAGAAGTTGCTTACGTTTGCTCAAAATTTTCCACAAACCCCTTTGGGATGAATAGTCCCTTCCGTGCAATTGCAGATGCTGGGTAAGTCTTAGGACCCGATTGGTTAAATAAAATACCTGAGATTCAACAGATCCTCTCTGTTTATCGGGAATCAGAGATGAACTAATGGACAAATTATTGATCATAAAAAAAAAAACACACAAATTTTTCCAGGGCTTAATTTTTTTTCGAGTCAGAAAAAAGAATTAGATCCATTCTTTCATTTTCATGGTTCATATAATAATTCTGATTCGTTCCGTCCGACCATTTAGGAAAAAATGATCGGATTCTTCCTATCTTCTTGGAGGAACATCTGGTTTTAACCTATGGCAAAATATGATACGAGATGTAGAATGTTTTCACATTGATGAAACAGAACGAACAGATTGGTTCAATTTTTGCCATATCCTGAAACTCCATTGAATTAATCCATTCTTTTTTTTTACGAAAACGGAATTGAAGCAAAAAATTTATCAATTGACAGTTAGGGGATACATACGTATTCTCAACATCGCGGATCGACTCCCATCATTTGTATTGAACCAATATCTATTCATGCAAATAATATCCTCTAATCGATAACTAGGCCAAAGAAAACGTTTAATTATTTGTGTTGTATCTACGCTAAGATGTTGGTCTCTTCCCATGAGTTCTTCATCATTTTGTATGTCTTTTCCATTGGAAAATCCTACATGATCGTTCTCCAGATCAAACCGATTCAAGATTCGAAATTCTCTACGACGTTTTGGAAGCAAAATATCTTCTAAATTGAGGGAACTAAAAATCTTTTTTTCATCCCCCAGAATTTTCCCGCGTTGCACAGATCCATCATAAAAATCTCCATCTATCCATTCCCCGGCTCTTTTTTTAAACTTCAATGAAATACTTACGATTTTATACATCAGGAATTGGTCATTCACTATGCTTGATAAACGATATGGTTGGAAGACCATTATTTTTTTATCTTTCCTTATTTCATTGTCATTGCGTACCTTTCCCCGAACATTCCTCTGAAGAGCAAGTTCTTTCGATATTTCATTTTCACTGCTATTCTTCTGAATATCAATGCAAAAGGCCATTAGACTCAGGTCAATATTTCCCTCTTGGATCCGAAGATATGTTCCCGGATCCTTCATTCCGGACATAACCCTGCAAATATTCGCCAGATAGAAGAAACGTTTTTTCCCTAGAACGTCTATTACTTTGCATTGAAAAATACCTTTCTTATTTTTTTTCTTTCCATCAGTTTGTTGATCTTCTACTTGACCATCTTGACCATCTTGACCATCTTGATCTTCTACTTGACCTTTTTTATCTTGACCATCTTGATCTTGTTTGTTCTTAACATTTGATCTAATACCTATTATTTGTTCTAGAACATTTGTTGTTTCCTTCCGTTCTTCTTCCTCTATCTTTTTCCGCTCTCGTTCTTCCCGTAAAAGTGAATTTCCTGGTATGAATTTCGATTTAGTTTCATAATATATGTTCTTTATTCCCGAAAGTTCCGGGAATAACCAGAACTTGAGATCTAATTGGGATATTCTCTTCTCGATTTTCGGAGAATCCATAATGCCAACATTTTCTCTTCGCGTCTCGTCAATCCCCTGCTGATTCGTAATAAGATCAGTCTTTTTCTTTTGCCTGTCAATACTTGTTGTATGATCGTAATCACAAGAACGTATAGCATCGTAAATATCAACAGTAGAACGAGAACCATTCACGATATTGAAATCGGTACCCTTCCAATCCTCCTCGATAATATCATTAATAAACTTTTCCTTGAGAATTCCTTCACGAGCGGTAATATCCCGCTCATCTGGTATAGCAGGTTGTACTGGTGGTCCGGGAATATCTGTCAAATGGAGAATATCCGAATCTTTTGTAGAATTGAGATAACTATATGATAAGAGATCGTATCTGTAACGTTTGTTCATTTTCCGAAGTAGTCCCAAAAAAGGTTCCATCACAGTCGCAAATATAGAATCTTCTTGTTGTTCATAAGGAACGAATCGTTCTTCATAACATGTACATTGCTTATTTACTATATTTCTAAATTTATTTGGGTTTATCCTAGACCATATCTGTGGGGATAAATTGTACCGGTCAAAACATCTCAACCATTGTTTCCAGTCATTCTCTTTCAGATCTTGTGGTTTTTCGTGATCCAATATTCTTTGTAGATCTAATGCCCTTATCTGCCATATATTGTGAAATATATATGCTTGGGACATTGAGAACATGTTTCGATCAGGACGAATTTCAAAATCTTGTATTTTTTCGTTGATTGAATAGTAGTTGGTAATTTTACCTCTATTGATTCTTGAAATATCTTTATTGATATTGAATATTCGTCCGTAAATTGTTGTTATATTCCTCGTGGATCGAATCCAAGCGGATTGAATCCAAAATTTGATATTTGACGCAATGAAATTAATAACACTTGGTAAGAGATCTCGGTCCATTCTTCGGTCCATTCTTTTGATAAAAAATTTCATTGAATAGAACCTTTTTCGGATTAATTGTACACTTTTATTTCGAAATAAAACAGGTATTCGCCGAATCTGAACCAATCGTTTTTTTAATGTTGATCCCAATATGTTAAAACTTCCCTTCGATCCGGTATGAATCTCTGAATCCACCAGAGACATTCCAGTTAAAGGAGAGCTATTTATGATCGCGATAGATTCGATCCGCTCTTTCATTGTGGTCGTCCAATCATCTTGATCTTTCACATTAATTGTTTGGGGTTCATATCCAAATTGATCATTAACTTCGGATGAATCATTTGCACTACCCATAGGGGTAATCTCACTTAGTAATTTATTTTGTATCCGGTCATTAAGTTCACTCTTGTCTATATATCCAACTCGTGGAACGCGTCTTATTCCTGTAGATCCCATCAATCGTCTCTTCACTTTTTTGTGGATGGTTTTTAAAAATTTGGAAAAAATTCCTAGCTTTGAGTTTGGATCACCGAAAGGTATGTCAGTTTCTAATCCAAAGGTCGTTAAATAACTCCAACGCAATCTTTTTGCAGATTGGGGTTTGGATCTATGCCAAGGCTTCAAACGAAAAGGAAATATAAGCTTTATCTGCATACCTTGTGTTTCCCATTTGTCTGGGAATGTTTTTTCAGGCAATTCGGTACCATCAGAAGCACATATGACATGCATTTCTCTCCTCATTTCTTCCCAATCTTTGGAAAATTCGGGGACTTGAAATAATAAAATACGACCCATATTTTTGGCTATAATAAGTGATGGTAATATAATATTTTTTCTAATATTTGATTGAGCCATTAATAATAAACCTCTGAAATAGTGCAATTCTGGCCACGTTAAACATAAGCACTCAGCAATTGTCTGCTGGGATGATGGATCTTCGACTCTCTGGATTTTTTCCCTAACTTCTTCCTCGATTTGTTCCTTATCCACTCTACCAGAATCGGACGTGTCATAATAATCTTTAGGATAAGCGGGTATTTCTGTTCTTTTCAAAAAGAAAAGGGAATGTACATTCGGTTGTATCCTCTTCCATATCATAATTTTCCGTCTTTTAGCACGTATGGATCCTTGGATTAAGTTCCGACGATAATCTGCCTCGGCAGAATAACGGTTTTGAACTACTCCTATTCGTCTTTGCCCAATATCAAAGGTCATTGTATCTTGGACCTTTCTTGAAAGAATCCTATTCGATGATAATAGAACTGGGTCTACGTCATCATATTCACCTATCATCAAACCAGATGACCATCGAGGCACATGTTTCCGAATTTCTCTAATTTGGAGAGGTTCATTTAATAGTATTTCCCTGTAAAGGGCAATAAAATCTTTCTTTTCCATTGAATCACGCTTATCCGGAGGTATAAGCTCGTGACCATTTCGTAGTATTGCCCACTCATATTGCGCCAAACACTCGAAAAGGAAACACAAATTCTCGTAAACGAAAAGATGTTCCTTCTTAAATACACACAAAATCAATTCCATTTTTATGAGACCTTCGGGCGAAGGTTTTGTAAGATGGTCAAATCGGGTGTAAGCATTAACTAAATAGGTTGTGTAGATCGGTGCATTACCTAAAGCTATTTGCCGTGGGATATTTATATTGGATGATCTCAAGGCTACTGCCAACCAATATGGTGGATTCATTTCTGGGGTCTGGATCAGATCAGAAAAAATTTTTAATTGAAATCTATTTAAAGCATATTTGGGTTGAGTTCCGGGATCAGAGGATATAAAGACCGGGAGAAGCGAACGAACAGTATCTGTAGGTAAGGGCTCCCAGGGTAGTGGAAAGCTTTCGTGTTCCAATTCCTGCCAAAGATAAGAGATATGGTACCCATACCCAAGTGGATCATTCGGGAATCCCTTTGCAGGGTATTCCAGAGATACCTCTGTACGGTCTTTCATAGATATCTCTATGAAATCCGAAAGATTCGAAATGATCGAATCGTTCAGCATTTGGGGGGACTCAAATTGGTTTATTGTTCCACGGAATGCCCCATTAAGGAATGGATCATACATTTCAGTAAAAGAATCCCCCTTAGAATTGGAGAATTTCACTCTCCTTTCTATAATATTTTCAGCGGGAGATCCATGGCTTAGAGCTTTCACTCGATCCGAAAATTCAAATAGTGCAATTCTGGCCACGTTAAACATAAGCACTCAGCAATTGTCTGCTGGGATGATGGATCTTCGACTCTCTGGATTTTTTCCCTAACTTCTTCCTCGATTTGTTCCTTATCCACTCTACCAGAATCGGACGTGTCATAATAATCTTTAGGATAAGCGGGTATTTCTGTTCTTTTCAAAAAGAAAAGGGAATGTACATTCGGTTGTATCCTCTTCCATATCATAATTTTCCGTCTTTTAGCACGTATGGATCCTTGGATTAAGTTCCGACGATAATCTGCCTCGGCAGAATAACGGTTTTGAACTACTCCTATTCGTCTTTGCCCAATATCAAAGGTCATTGTATCTTGGACCTTTCTTGAAAGAATCCTATTCGATGATAATAGAACTGGGTCTACGTCATCATATTCACCTATCATCAAACCAGATGACCATCGAGGCACATGTTTCCGAATTTCTCTAATTTGGAGAGGTTCATTTAATAGTATTTCCCTGTAAAGGGCAATAAAATCTTTCTTTTCCATTGAATCACGCTTATCCGGAGGTATAAGCTCGTGACCATTTCGTAGTATTGCCCACTCATATTGCGCCAAACACTCGAAAAGGAAACACAAATTCTCGTAAACGAAAAGATGTTCCTTCTTAAATACACACAAAATCAATTCCATTTTTATGAGACCTTCGGGCGAAGGTTTTGTAAGATGGTCAAATCGGGTGTAAGCATTAACTAAATAGGTTGTGTAGATCGGTGCATTACCTAAAGCTATTTGCCGTGGGATATTTATATTGGATGATCTCAAGGCTACTGCCAACCAATATGGTGGATTCATTTCTGGGGTCTGGATCAGATCAGAAAAAATTTTTAATTGAAATCTATTTAAAGCATATTTGGGTTGAGTTCCGGGATCAGAGGATATAAAGACCGGGAGAAGCGAACGAACAGTATCTGTAGGTAAGGGCTCCCAGGGTAGTGGAAAGCTTTCGTGTTCCAATTCCTGCCAAAGATAAGAGATATGGTACCCATACCCAAGTGGATCATTCGGGAATCCCTTTGCAGGGTATTCCAGAGATACCTCTGTACGGTCTTTCATAGATATCTCTATGAAATCCGAAAGATTCGAAATGATCGAATCGTTCAGCATTTGGGGGGACTCAAATTGGTTTATTGTTCCACGGAATGCCCCATTAAGGAATGGATCATACATTTCAGTAAAAGAATCCCCCTTAGAATTGGAGAATTTCACTCTCCTTTCTATAATATTTTCAGCGGGAGATCCATGGCTTAGAGCTTTCACTCGATCCGAAAATTCATTCCCTAAAGAATCTCTTTTTCTTTTCATGGTATGATTCCATCTATAATAAGCATCCTCAGAAGTATCTAAAATAGATGCGCGAGGATTATATAAAGAAGCTCTATATTCACCGATCTTTTCCCTAAGTCCCGATACACTAGGTAAAAACGTAAAAGAGATTCTGTTTTTTCCATCACTTGAGTATGCGCCAAAAAAATATTGAGAGACTTCGGTCCTCACAGGACCTAGGCGAGTAAATGGGCTATTTCCAATATATCGTATCGGTTGATAAACCCTATTATGATCAAAGCACATAATGGGCCATGGTCGCTGCTGGAAGAACTTATAAAAGAATAAAAGTTCTTCTTTTATAAGTTCTTGAAGTTTTTGTGGATCTATAGCCACAGAGCGTTTTTTTCCAGCCATAGCCACGGAGCGGTCATCTCTAGCCACGGAGCGGTCATCTCTAGCCACGGAGCGGTCATCTCTAGCCATAGTCACAGAGCGGCCAGTGTTGTCTTCATAAAATTTACCTTTAAGAAAAGGTAATGGGGCTCTACCCAAATAGAACGAACAATAACAAAGAATAAGTAAACTAAAGGTTCGATTGATATAACGTCTTAATGAAGTATTATCGATAAGTGAATTACGATCTATACGGAAAGATACCCATTTTATAAAAATTGTTAATAGAATATGACCGCCCAACCAACCGCAAAGACCACTTATCATAAAGGATATATTAGGGCTGTAACGAAAAAGAAAGAGGTTCACCAGTCTTGTTAATACGGGATTTGCTAAAAGAATGGGATTCAACAATTGAAGAATTAGACCATCCATAAATAGACTTAGAGCTTTTGGATTGTTGATCGAATTCATGAGGTGCGGAGATTCAGAACTTGAAGGTTTGTCCATAATTTGGAAAAAACGAAAGAACATATATGGTACGACTAATAAAGTTATTGCATAAGGTTTCCACAGCGCTGCATAGATGGGCGAATAATACATGGACAAAAATCCTATTAATTGTCCCGTAATAGAACCACTTATGGCTATTATACCATAGCCAGGTTTTCCCAAAAGGAAGGATCTCGTGGAATAGATTTTAGAGGGACCAAAAGGCAATGTAGCAAGAAATCCATAATATAGCCCAAATATGATGATCGGACCTGAAACTTCTACCCATGAGGATAATGGACCCAATAGTAGACCAAGTACTTTTATCATATTAAAACTCCCTTTGATCTTGATCAAAGAATTATTTTGATAAATTTATGATTTTATCATATATATTATTTCTAAGTATAGAAATAGTTTTTATATTATATAAAGAAATATTCGATTTAACATAATTGATTTATAAGAAATATTCTAATATCTGGATATTGCATATGCTATTAATATATATTATATGTTATCTTATTTAACAGGAGTACTGGTATATAACTCGTTGTTCTTTCGAACCAGGGTGGTCCGATCCAAGTTATCTAAATTTTCGTTACGTCGTAGAGGTCGGGTAACCAATTCGAGTACATCTCTCGCATTGGCAAATCCATGAATCTGGGCAAAAGTAAATTCAACTGACCATTTAGTACCAATTCCTCTCGCCCCTAACGGGTTAGCATGAGCCATTCCGGTGATGGCTAAGTCGGGTTGTAGCTCGCGCATACGTCGTATCTGATTCGAATTGTCTGGTTTCTCTACAATTCGTGGTATAGGCATACACATTCTTATACATGTATTTTGTAAAAGCGCTAATTCAGCAGCTTGATACCGTTTATCCATATATGGAATACCAATTTCATAAACGATCATACCACATCTGATTAAGAATCTGGCTATAGATATTTCTATTAGATTATCTCCCATGAAAAAGACAGATTTTCCGCGTACCAAATCAAGATAATCTTTTAAACTCTCCCATATCCGTTCCTCTCTTTCCTCCAAACTCTGGGCCTCAATACCAAATACAGGACAAATCCTTTCGATCCAAGCACGCGTTCCGTCCGGACCAATAGGAAAAGGAGCTACGATTAATTCGCATTTTTTTCGTCTTATCAAAGTTGTTGCTGTACGACTAAGAAAAGGGTTAACCCCACAAACATAAACTCCATCACCCAGTGATGGAAGATCGGCATATCTCTGAGCGGGCAACCAACCTGATACCTTGATGAATTGGCGTCTTAATTCTGTATCAAGTTGAGAAACCAAATTCGAGGGTAAAGACCCAAAAATAACTAAGGGAGGATGATTTGCATATTCCACCAAATTCTTTTCCTTCAGAAGAGGATTTGGGAATAATTTGGTTTTAGTTTCTTTTGATTCACTAATGGGGAATTCTTGGTCTGGACAACGATGTGCCATTACAGCTAAGACAGTATCTTCCCCCTGAGTAAAAGCATAATCCAGTCCATTTGCTCTTGCCACTAGAATTGGTACTCCAATTTCATATTCCAATTTGGGTGCCATACCTTCCAAATCCATTTTTATTATTTCTGTAGTACAGGTGCCTATCCATATGATGACGCTGGGGTCTCTATCTTTTCTTATCCGAATACAAAGCGTTTTCAATTCCTCATAATCGTTCAAATGGGCCGATATATCTCCTTCTTCTAATTCTGCCATTGCATAGCGGGGTTCTGCAAAAATCATAACTCCAAGTGCATTTTGGAGAAAATAACCACATGTTTTTGTGCCCACTACCAAAAAGAAACTGTCTTCAATCTTTTGATACAACCAGGATACACAGCTAATAGGACAAAAGCTATGATAATTGCCCGTTTCACATTCAAGCGTTATAGTTTCAACAATTTTTGTCGACATAATAGGGAGGGAATAAAAGGCTAAGGATAAATAAGGAAAAGAAATAATGAATAAAAATACTAGTAACACAAAAGAATGATAACAAGAAATAATAAAATTGTCAACAAATTGACAACAAATTGTGGAGAAGTGGATAAATTGTTGATTCTAAATCCTCGTAAACCCAAGTAAATTTTCCTTATTATTTTTTTTCTGTCCCCCACCACCAATGGGATTTAGATAAAGATCAGAGAGTAAACTGAATAATTCCCGATCTGGAATCTCTTTTGGGACAATACCTTCTGGTTGGGACAATATTTGATCTGCTATGCCTAGATAATAATTACAAACATAGTTAAGGGATGGTTCAGATCCAACCATTTCAAATAAGGTTTTACCCTTTACTCTGGAAACTCGGATATCCTCAATAATAGGTAATACTTCTATTACGGGCATTGGACAGGCTTCTACATATTTATTTATAAGATCTCTTCTAGATGTACGATTTCCCACCAAGCCTGCTAATCGGAGTGGATGTGTACGAGCTTTTTCCCTTATAGAGGCAGTAATACGATTAGCTGCAAATAATGCATCGAATCCATTATCTGTAATAATAACACAATAATCTGCATAGTTCAATGGAGCGGCAAAACCTCCACAGACCACGTCACCTAATACATCGAATAATATAATATCATATTCGTAAAATGCATTTAATTCTTTTAACAACTTTACAGTTTCTCCCACCACATATCCTCCACACCCGGCTCCTGCGGGTGGACCCCCTGCTTCCACACAATCCACCCCTCCATAACCCTTGTGAATTACATCTTCGGGCCAAATATCCTCATAATGATAATCCTTGGATTGTAAAGTATCTATAATTGTAGGTATTAGAAATCCTGTAAGAGTAAAAGTACTATCGTGTTTGGGATCACACCCAATCTGTAACACTTTTTGACCACGTCTCGCTAGAGCGACTGAGATATTACAACTAGTTGTTGATTTACCGATTCCGCCTTTCCCGTAAACTGCTATTTTCACCGCCAATCCTCCTTTATCTAAATCTAAAAGTTATCTCTTTATTTCAAGGTTCTATATAATCGAATTATTCCTTTTTTTAAGTAATACCTAATATTGAATGGTAGCAATAATTATAGATCCTATTGTATTTATAGGTCAATACCTCTAGGGTGGGGTGTCCAAGAGTTGATAAAAAACCGAGTTTCTTTCTCGTTTATACACTGATGATCATGGGTCGGTCCAAAGAACAAGAATCTTGCCCGTATATGGGAACCCTCCGTTGTTCCTCAGTAGCTCAGTGGTAGAGCGGTCGGCTGTTAACTGATTGGTCGTAGGTTCGAATCCTACTTGGGGAGATCCGTTTTATTCAAAATAAAGCTCGTTTTTACCATTAGGAGTAAGTCAAACGTTACCTGTCCTTGTTCATAATATATGAATGCACAATCGCCACAGGATCAAGATAGGATCCCGGTCGTCCGGGAAAGGCAAAATGGAAACAACGGTCTCTTCGAAATACTGAAAAGTTCGGAGAAACAAATCCATTGTTCTCCTGATGTGATGACATTTCCAGAGCTGAAGGTGAAGAGGCCTCTATTCGCTCGACCCGTTACTAGTCACTCGACCCGTTACCAGCTGTTAGAACTATAAGTTCGTTCCCTGGAAGTCAGAATTGGATCCCTGCATGCTGTCAATCTATTTTCCCTCATATTTTCCCTCGGATTCGGATTTGGAAGAATCTCTCGTTCTATAACCCTAATCTAAATCTAATAATGAGGAATATTTATAGGAGGTCAGACACAAATATGCTGGTTACTCTCGGACGTACCGGGTATCATTTTCGATAAATGACCCTTTGTGAAGACTAAGTTCCATAGCTTTGCGTCCGCTATCCCAATCATAATCTCCCTACCCCCGAAAGGCCTCCCTTTTGTCCCCTTTCGGGGTGGGCGAGGAGGGATTCGAACCCCCGACACCGTGGTTCGTAGCCACGTGCTCTAATCCTCTGAGCTACAGGCCCCGTCTCGCTGGATTCGTTCCCAGGAGTCCCTTCCAAAAGGAAGGGATTCCTCTCTTCGGGGTAAGAGGATGCAGAAGCAAATTTATCGCATCGCTATGAGCGATGCGCAGGTATTGCGTTTCAAATAAAAGTAAAGTGTGGAGTGGGAAAGAAAATATGTAAGAAATGGGTTTCAAAGAAGACGACCTTCTAATGAGAAGAGGCATTAAGCTTTTTATCATCCTGGCACCGAGCTATTTTCCCGCAGGGCTTCCCCTACAGTATCGTCACCGCAGTAGAGTTTAACCACCAAGTTCGGGATGGGTTGGTGTGGTTCCTCTACGCCTGGGACACCAGAATTTCAAACCATGAACCGGGAAGGGCATAAATGCGAGAAAGGCATATTGGCTAATGATTGTGAGGCCCCAATTCTGAAAAGGATTAGGGCCAGGTAGAGAACCCTCCTCTGCCCTTCTATCCAACGGAGAGGGAGGGCAGAGCTTTTGGTTTCATAGTTTCATGTTGTCAAACAATTGAACAAAGAAAAGAATAGATGGATAGTACCCGATCAGATCGATCGGGTCATGTAGGAACAAGGTTCAAATCTCTCGGTCTGTTAGGATGCCTCAGCTGCATACATCACTGCACTTCCACTTGACACCTATCATAATTATAAACGGCTCGTCTCGCCGTGACCTTATCTTGGATTCTCAATACTTTTGTCGCTCCATCCCCTGCAAGGACAGAGAACCCGTCGTTGTCCCAGCCGTGTTCGCGACTAGGGTCTCTCAGGGAAGTAAGAATAGGAGAGCACTCATCTTGGGGTGGGCTTTCTACTTATATGCTTTCAGTAGTTATCCGCTCCGCACTTGGCTACCCAGCGTCTACCGTGGGCACGATAACTGGTACACCAGAGGTGCGTCCTTCCCGGTCCTCTCGTACTAGGGAAAGGTCCTCTCAATGCTCTAACGCCCGCACCGGATATGGACCCATGGGTCGGTCCAAAGAACAAGAATCTTGCCCGTATATGGGAACCCTCCGTTGTTCCTCAGTAGCTCAGTGGTAGAGCGGTCGGCTGTTAACTGATTGGTCGTAGGTTCGAATCCTACTTGGGGAGATCCGTTTTATTCAAAATAAAGCTCGTTTTTACCATTAGGAGTAAGTCAAACGTTACCTGTCCTTGTTCATAATATATGAATGCACAATCGCCACAGGATCAAGATAGGATCCCGGTCGTCCGGGAAAGGCAAAATGGAAACAACGGTCTCTTCGAAATACTGAAAAGTTCGGAGAAACAAATCCATTGTTCTCCTGATGTGATGACATTTCCAGAGCTGAAGGTGAAGAGGCCTCTATTCGCTCGACCCGTTACTAGTCACTCGACCCGTTACCAGCTGTTAGAACTATAAGTTCGTTCCCTGGAAGTCAGAATTGGATCCCTGCATGCTGTCAATCTATTTTCCCTCATATTTTCCCTCGGATTCGGATTTGGAAGAATCTCTCGTTCTATAACCCTAATCTAAATCTAATAATGAGGAATATTTATAGGAGGTCAGACACAAATATGCTGGTTACTCTCGGACGTACCGGGTATCATTTTCGATAAATGACCCTTTGTGAAGACTAAGTTCCATAGCTTTGCGTCCGCTATCCCAATCATAATCTCCCTACCCCCGAAAGGCCTCCCTTTTGTCCCCTTTCGGGGTGGGCGAGGAGGGATTCGAACCCCCGACACCGTGGTTCGTAGCCACGTGCTCTAATCCTCTGAGCTACAGGCCCCGTCTCGCTGGATTCGTTCCCAGGAGTCCCTTCCAAAAGGAAGGGATTCCTCTCTTCGGGGTAAGAGGATGCAGAAGCAAATTTATCGCATCGCTATGAGCGATGCGCAGGTATTGCGTTTCAAATAAAAGTAAAGTGTGGAGTGGGAAAGAAAATATGTAAGAAATGGGTTTCAAAGAAGACGACCTTCTAATGAGAAGAGGCATTAAGCTTTTTATCATCCTGGCACCGAGCTATTTTCCCGCAGGGCTTCCCCTACAGTATCGTCACCGCAGTAGAGTTTAACCACCAAGTTCGGGATGGGTTGGTGTGGTTCCTCTACGCCTGGGACACCAGAATTTCAAACCATGAACCGGGAAGGGCATAAATGCGAGAAAGGCATATTGGCTAATGATTGTGAGGCCCCAATTCTGAAAAGGATTAGGGCCAGGTAGAGAACCCTCCTCTGCCCTTCTATCCAACGGAGAGGGAGGGCAGAGCTTTTGGTTTCATAGTTTCATGTTGTCAAACAATTGAACAAAGAAAAGAATAGATGGATAGTACCCGATCAGATCGATCGGGTCATGTAGGAACAAGGTTCAAATCTCTCGGTCTGTTAGGATGCCTCAGCTGCATACATCACTGCACTTCCACTTGACACCTATCATAATTATAAACGGCTCGTCTCGCCGTGACCTTATCTTGGATTCTCAATACTTTTGTCGCTCCATCCCCTGCAAGGACAGAGAACCCGTCGTTGTCCCAGCCGTGTTCGCGACTAGGGTCTCTCAGGGAAGTAAGAATAGGAGAGCACTCATCTTGGGGTGGGCTTTCTACTTATATGCTTTCAGTAGTTATCCGCTCCGCACTTGGCTACCCAGCGTCTACCGTGGGCACGATAACTGGTACACCAGAGGTGCGTCCTTCCCGGTCCTCTCGTACTAGGGAAAGGTCCTCTCAATGCTCTAACGCCCGCACCGGATATGGACCGAACTGTCTCACGACGTT